>Ga0208771_1000059_pt1 | contig 69766 bp, 73 predicted proteins | sample AntAceMetag02UKX_FD_184775 | JGI IMG/M metagenome (GOLD analysis project Ga0208771, IMG submission 184775) | Saline lake microbial communities from Ace Lake, Antarctica - Antarctic Ace Lake Metagenome 02UKX (SPAdes) (version 2) | ecosystem: Environmental > Aquatic > Non-marine Saline and... | reverse complement strand
AGTCGAAAGAAGCAGAACGGGTAAGAGCTGGTTTGAGATCAAACAAAGCATCATTAGAGATGCTATAAGAGAATGTATAAAAAAGTTGAGTCATAATATTATGATTGCACCAACTGCGTAAGTCCTAAGATTAATTCACCACCTCTTGTAGAAGGGTATCTTCGATGAGGAAGCTGATACAGATAAGGATCGTTCACAGCCCGGCAGATATGGGGTCTGTGAAAGATGGGCTGATAGAAGCGAACATCGCCAAGGTAGGGCAAGAGAAATGGGACGAAAACCAGAAGAAAATCGAAACTTTCTGGAAAGAAGCCGAAGCTGAGATAGGTACTCTGGGCTTGGAGTACGAAAAGACCAGGATATATCAAGATGGCCTTCCCGGTGGTGGCGAACTTGGGATGAAAATTGTCAATAAGACCGCAGAGAAGGGAAGCCGCAACTATAGGATCATCAAGAAACTGATCGAGAGGGACGCAACCATCGAGGCGACGGAAAATCCACAGCTTCTCTTGAAAGAGTATGAGTTCATCAAGAGGGTCGTAAGCGCACCTTCAGAAAAAAAGAGGAATGACGCAATTCGTCAATACGAAAGGGCGAAAGGCAGTCTTATCGAGGAGCGAGATATCTTCATCGCAAAGACCATCGACGCTACCTTAAAGAAGGGCGAGACCGGGATTCTCTTCATAGGAGCGGATCATGACGTAGTCTCTAAGCTTCCAGAGGGGATCGAGGTGAAGAAGCGGGACTGAACCGTTGAAGATTATTCCACGGATCAATCGTCCGTGCCAAGAACCTTGCGAATCACAACGAGATTTGCTATTTTATCATATGAGTTCATATCTCGGGCCAGCGTCTGGATTACCGTTTCCGTTTCCGTTCCCTGTGGCCTTCTCCAGCGCGGCGCGTCCTGCGACCTCGTAGGCTTTTGGGAAAATGGCGGCAAGATTTGTCTTGCCTATGGAATAGGGAGCATCACCGAGCCTTTTGAGTATGGCATTTGAAACTTTAGGAGGTGCAGGAGACGGTGCGACGGCGAGAAGATCTTCGCTTAGATCCCAGAACGTTTCCAGGCATTCTTCCAGCGGCTTTACATCTTCAGAATTAGAGCCGGAAACCAAGCCTTCCGCAGACTCTGTTTCCACAGTTGAAACGCGCCTTTTTCGGAGCGCTTTGATGATCTCTTCTTTTGTCTTTCCCCGGAGCTTGAAGATGAGAAACGGGTCCTCGTCGAACTTCTCTGCCAGGATGTAATAGACCGCTGCGATATGTTTGCAAGGATTTGACCAGTCGGGACATGAACAATCGGTCTTGAGATCTTTTTTGCCCGGGAAAAGGGACACGCGAGCTTCGGCGAAGGCGTCTTCAATATCGGTCGGCATCTCTCCAGAGAGCAGTTTTGCAGCGAATATGGCTTTTGAGGCCATGACGTCTATCACTTTATCCCAGTCATCTTCAGATATGAGTTTCAGTTGAATGTCTATCTCGTATGGTTTTGATCGCACGCCTTGGACCTTGGATTTGACAAGCCCTTTTTGAACGTCGATGGAGGCGACCTGGCCACGTCGAGCATAAGATTTTCCCCTTCCAAGCCTTGCACCTATGTCGAAGGATTCGAGCAGAGCTACCCATCGCTTCGACCACCACTTCTCGCCGATGGCACCACGTTTGCTCTTCGCTTTTATCCCGCCTTTGACTTCTTTTGGCGGTCCTGATCTGTAGTATCCCCAGTAGCCACTCATCGTCAATCATCTCCAATGGTTTTGCGGCTTAAGGTGAGGACCTCTCTTAGCTCTTCGGAAGATAGTTCGGTCAACCATGCGTCTCCCGTGCCGATTACCGCCTCTGCCAGCGCCTTCTTGTTTTCGATCATCTGGTCTATCCGCTCTTCGAGAGTGCCCACACATACGAACTTGTTAACGAAAACGTTCTTCTTCTGGCCGATCCGGAAGGCTCGGTCGGTTGCCTGATTCTCGACGGCTGGGTTCCACCAGCGATCGAAGTGGAAGACGTAGTTTGCCGCGGTCAGGTTGAGGCCAAAACCGCCTGCTTTGAGGGAGAGAATGAAGATGGGCGGTCCGTCTGATTCGGACCCAGATGCAGATGCAGATGCTGGCGCAGATGCGGACCCGTCGGACTGGAACCTTTCTATCATGGCGTCTCGCTGTTTTTTGGGCGTTTTGCCATAGAGGAAGAGAACTTCGCGGCCCAGCTTTTCTTGCAGATGATGGTGCAACATTGCGCCCATCCCTGCAAACTGAGTGAAGATCAGGGCCTTGTCGCCTTCTGCGAGCACTTCTTCTAGCATCTCTTCAAGGCGGGCCAGCTTTCCAGAACGTCTGGGAAGTGGGCTTCCATCCTGGAGGAAGAGGGCTGGATGGTCGCAGATCTGCTTTAGCTTGGTCAAGGTTGCCAAAACCAACCCTTTGCGCTCGATTCCAGTTAAAAACTTGATCTGGTCCAACATATCTTCGACCACGGCCCCGTAGAGAGATGCCTGTTCGGGGGTGAGGTTGTAGTAGACCTTCGTCTCAACCTTATCGGGAAGGTCCTTGATTATGGCGGGATCAGTCTTAAGACGCCGGAGGATGAAAGGCTGGGTCATCCGGCGGAGCCTTTCAGCCTGCTCTTCGTTGCGGTATTTCTCGATTGGTAGGGCGAAGTTCTCGCGAAAGCTCTTCATAGATCCAAGATACCCGGGGTTGAGAAAGTCCATGATCGACCAGAGCTCAGATAGGTGGTTTTCCACAGGGGTTCCAGTAAGTGCAATTCGGTTTTCAGATTCCAGTCTTTTTATTGCTCGGGTCTGTTTGGTGCTGGGATTTTTGATGTTTTGGGCCTCGTCGAGGACTACATTTTGCCAGTAAACTCTCGACAGCGTCTCTTCGTCTCGCTGGGTGGTTGCGTAGGTGGTGACGACAAGATCATGTCCTTTTGCAGCCTCTGCAAAGGCATTTTCTGTGAGTCTGTTGGGGCCGTGGTGGACCATGACTTTCAGCGATGGTGAGAAGCGCGCCACCTCCTTTTGCCAGTTTCCGACTACTGACATGGGGCAAATGAGCAAGGTAGGTCCCAAAGGCACGGTTTTTGCTCTGCCTTGAACTTCGCTTTTAATTTCTACTTCGGTTTGGCCACCATTTAGGCCATCATTTCGGCGTTCGTGGAGGAGGAACGCTATTAGCTCGATCGTCTTTCCAAGGCCCATGTCATCTGCAAGACATGCGCCAAAGCCAAGCTTGCAAAGGTAATTGAGCCAGGAGAGGCCCTTGGCTTGATAGGGACGAAGAACGCCGTTGAAACTGGAGGGGACCTCGATCGCCTCAAATCCATCTTCTCCAGAAAGGCTGTTTAGCATCTCTTTGATGGAGCCTTCTGTATCGACTTCCACGACTGGAAGGTCGAGCTCGGTTTTGCCCTCTGGGCTCAGTTCGCCCAACAATCCGAGCCGTATCGCCTCGCTTAGGGTCATTTCGCCTTCTTTTCGTCTTTTCTCGAAGGAATTTATGGCGGCCTCGATGTCTTCTGATCGCAACTCTACCCATTCTCCACGGACCTGGACCAGGGGGACCTTCAGGCAAGTCAGCTCCTCAAACTCGGTCTCTGAGAGGGGCGTATCTCCTACGGCCACTTCCCATTCGTACTTCACGATCGATTTCAGGCCGAAGTGTCCTTGGCTTATTTTCCAGCCATCTTCGTCCTCAGGAACTTTCAGCTTGAGTTTCAGGCCCATGCGGGAGTTTGGTTTATCCCACCATGATGGGAGAAGGACGCCAAAGCCGTTCTGTTCCAGGAGCGGTGCAGACTCGCGGAGGAATGAGTAGGCTTCTTCGGTATTCAGTTCAAGGCCCGATGGGCATGCGGCATGGAGGGCTCTTTCGATCAATGGCGAGATTCTAGAGGCCTTGCCAAGATCCGCTAGCAGCTGTTCTTGTGGGTTTGTGATCTTTCGTTTGAGGAAGGTTGCAGTATTGGACCTGGCTTTCCAGACCTCTTCAGCTGGAACAAGGAGGCTTCGGTCGTCTTTGGCTTGGAGGAAGAATCGGACGAGCCACATCTCCTCAGTTACATCAGCAGGGCTGAACGGCTCTTCGAGCCTGAAACAGGTGCGAAAAGAAACATCTGGCGCCGCAGGCTTGAGCTGGGAAAGCCAAGTTTGCATCTCTCTTGAGAACGTGTTCAGCTCATCGGTTGAAGCATCTAGAGCAGAATCCTCATCTGCAAGGGCCCTTAGAAACTGGCGCGAAAGAGGCGTGACCTGGGGTGCGCGCCCCCTTTGGGGTGGCTCGAGCCGGACTTCCCGAAGAGTGTGGCGCACGAAGGCGTCAACGGTCTGATCGAGAAAGCTCGTGACGAGGCTAAAGGGTGATGACGACGATGACGATGGCGTCTTTCCCTCACTCGATCTCTTCTTTGATTTTCGTCCCAGCTCGGACTCAAAGGCACGAGAGCTTGGAGGCATCGCCTTTGAGAGCATGTTGATCCGTTCCCGATCCTCCTCGTCTGTCACCGGCGCCCAGTGGGCGCGTCCATCTCTTAACGTGGGCGCAAATTGCTCTTTGGCGACGATCTCAAGGGCGAGTCTGGCAGCCTCGATCCAGAACCGAAGAGAGTTTCCAAAGGTGATCCCGTGTGGCGGATGCGCAGGTAGGTCGAGCAGGAGATTCAAGGCGGGAAGAGGATCGAAGGCGAGCGCGTCAACGTTCCAAGGAAATAGGCCCAAGGGCTCTTCGGATGTGGAGTCCTCTTCTGTGAGCCAGGGCGATGCAATCGGGCCCTTTTTTGCTCCGGGCAGAAGAAAGGTCTTCGTCTCGATTTCGGAAGGGATCGGGCCAAAAATTGTCTCGATCTCGTCTTGGAGCGTCTTTCCAGGTACCGAGAATGGATGGGGCTTTGGCGTCGGGTGTTTGGGTGGTCTTCCTCTTTTCGTTGGAAGTGTCGTAGGAAGGGCTGAAGACTCCGCCCAGAGGTGAAACTGATTCATGTCCCAGATTGCGTGTAAGACCAACATTCTATCTGGGACGAAGGGATGGGGTGCGGGGTATATAAAAGGGGTGCCTGGCGGCACTATTGAAATCTATAACCTATTTTACACAAGGTTCGGCTAGAGGATTTCAAGAAATCGAGATACTGTTCAGGCTAAAGAAAAGAGCCGAGGTAGTATCATCGACACGTGGTCAAGGGGCCTTTGAAGTGGCACGAAATGGCAATCCTGAAGCGGGCATAATATTTTTAATGTCGTGGCGCAGTGGTGATGGAAAAAACACGAGGTTATCGCCATGCCCACTCTTCGCCTAACGCAAAGTTCTGAAGGTCCGAACAGATACCGTGTCGAGATAGCGCTTGAAGGTGACGGCCTGCCACGTCAGACTGCCACGTCCCAATTCAATTTTGCCCACTCAGCCAAGGACCAGGAAGATTTGTGCTGGTATCTTGAAGACTATCTACAGTACCCGCAAGATCCAGCTCCCAAGATCGCCGGACGGATCGAAGGGCGCATGGTCGAGATGGGAACCGAGCTTTTCAGGGCCGTTTTTCAGGCGAACGAGGACGCCCGCGACCTCTGGGCCACTTTGCGCACTCAGCTGAACGACACCCGCGTGGAGATCTCAACTGGGGTTGAGGAGGCCACGGCCATGCCCTGGGAGCTGATCCGGGACCCGAAGACCGACGCACCTTTGGCCTTGCGGGCAAGATCCTTCGTCCGCGCTTACAGCCAGGCGGCGCAGAGGCCGAAGCTTCCCGAAACCACCCGCGGGCCGATCCGCATCTTGCTTGTGATCTGCCGTCCTGGCGCTGGCGATGACGTTCCCTTCAGGTCGGTTGCAAGCCGGATCGTAAAAGGGCTGAGCGAGGAGGTGCGCGCTCATTTCCAGCTGGACGTTCTCCGGCCGCCCACCTTTGAGCAGCTCGGTCGAACACTGAGGGCTGCAAAAGAGAGAGGCGAGTCCTATCACGTCGTCCACTTCGATGGTCACGGAACCTACGCCGAGGTGGAAGAGCAGTCTGGCGAATTTGGGGATCTTGTCAACGGCCTGAGCAGACTGCTGCTCTCAGGGCCGAGACGAGCCGGCCCGCACGGCTATCTGCTCTTTGAAAATCCCGCCGTAAAAGAAAATGCCCAGCTGGTGGACGGCCCATCGCTTGGAAATTTGCTCGTCGAAACCGATGTTCCATTTCTGATACTCAACGCCTGCAGGTCTGCCCATGCCGAGCCTCCTAACGCGCCCCGTTCTCCAGAAGAGGCCGAAAAGAAAAACATTCACGAAAAGGTGCGTGCCTTCGGCTCTCTGGCCCAGGAAGTGGTGGATTCCGGCGTGGTTAGCGTGGTGGCCATGCGCTACAACGTCTATGTGGTTACAGCGGCTCGGTTCGTGGAAGACCTATACTACAAACCTTGTACGTGGTCAAACCCTGGAAGATGCGGTGACTTTGGGGCGCAAGCTTCTGCACGACCAGCCCCAAAGAGAGATCGGATATCAACTCCACAGATTCCAGGATTGGATGGTGCCGATAGTTTACAGTGCTGCGCCGGTGGCCGTCTTTCCCGATCTCGAAGAAGGGAAGACGCTCATAATCAAAACTGGATCCGCAGGTTCTGCTCCAGAACGTGGCACCCTTGATCCCGCCATACCACTCATCCCTGATGAGGGCTTCTTCGGGATGGATGAAACTCTCTTAGAACTAGACCGCGCCTTTGACTCTCAAAAGATCGTCTTGTTGCACGCCTTCGCCGGAAGCGGCAAGACGAGCACGGCTGCAGAGTTCGCCCGCTGGTACTCACTGACCGGAGGCGTGGACGGTCCAGCCCTCTTCACCACTTTCGAAAGGCATAAACCGTTAGCCAGGGTGCTGGACAAAATCGAGCAGTTTTTCGGCAAAAGGCTGGAGCAATTCGGCACTCATTGGCTTACTCTAACCGATGAAGAGAGACGAGATGTAGCCCTTCAGATGCTAAAACAAGTTCCTGTACTCTGGATCTGGGACAACGTGGAATCTGTGGCGGGGTTCCCTTCGGGGACGAAGTCGGACTGGAGCCCTGAAGAGCAAAATGAGCTTTCCGACTTCCTGCGGGAGGCAAGGGATACAAAGGCCAAGTTTCTGCTCACATCGAGGCGCGATGAGAGCGGATGGCTCGGAGACCTTCCCACCCGAATAGAAGTTCTGCCGATGCCGATGCAGGAGCGAGTGGAGCTGGCCCGAGCCATTGCAGAGAGGCGCAGACGCAAGTTCGTGGTGGTGAAGGACTGGACGCCACTTCTGAGGTTCACGCAAGGAAACCCCCTGACGATAACGGTACTGATAAGTCAGGTCCTGAGGGACGGGCTCAAGACGAAAAAAGAGATCGAGGGCTTCGTTGCGGAGCTTCAGGCAGGCACCGCTGAGATCGAGGAGGACGAGAAGGAAGGCAGATCCAAATCCTTGGGTGCTTCGCTCCGGTACGGTTTCGAGCACGCCTTTAACGAAGATGAGCTAAAAAGGCTCGCCCTCCTCCACCTCTTCCAGGGGTTCGTGGACGTGAACGCCTTGCGAGCGATGGGTGATCCTGGAGCGGAGTGGTCTCTTCCCGAGGTGCATGGCCTGACGATGGACTACTGGATATCGCTCCTAGACAGGGCCGCGGAGGTTGGGCTCCTCAGGTCCCACGGCGCCGGGTACTATTCGATCCATCCAGCACTCCCCTGGTACTTTCGGGACCTCTTCATCAAGCGTTACACCTCAGAAAATAGGGCGGACCATGCCTTTGTGTGTGCCGTGAGCAGCTTGGGAGACTATTACTGGGACCAGTACGAGCATGGCAACAGGGACGTGATTTGCGTCCTGGCGGCAGAGGAGACAAATCTCCTCAACGCTTGGCGGTTGGCGCTCGGACGCGGCTGGTTGGACTTGGTTATTGGCACAATTCAGGGGCTCCGTGTCCTCTACAATCATACTGGCCGGAGGGCGGAGTGGAGGCGGCTGGTGGAGGAGATCGAGCCATGTTTCGTTGACCCGGAGACGGACGGCCCGCTTCCAGGCCTTGACCTAGGCCTTGAGGAAGACTGGAGCCTGGTAACAGAATATCGCTCCCAGCTCGCCAAGGAGGCGCGGCAGTGGGAAGTGGCCATGCGGCTGCGAAGCATTTGTGTGGACTGGGCCCTCCGACGAGCTGCAAACGCCCTGGCAAGATCGCCAGAGGAGCTGAGCAATGTTGAGTGCCACTTCATAAGGACGCTTGCCAGTTCCATCCACGAGCTGGGCGAGATCCAGCGGCTGCAAGGACTGCCAAAATGCGTGAAGTCGTACATAGAGGCGCTCGAGCTTGTGGAGAAGATCGGAGAAAAGGCGGGAGCTTCAACCTGCGCCTTTAACCTCGGACATGCTTACAAGAACCTGGCTGAAATCCGTGATTTAGATCAAGCAGACCGCTGGTACCGGCGCAGCCTGAAGTTAAATGACGAGCACGATGGATTGAGTCAGGGAAGGTGCCGGGGATCGCTGGGATCTCTCGCCATTAAACGCTTCAAGGAGGCACGTTCAGCCAGGAAGTCCTCGGAGGATCAGTTCCGCCACCTCAAAGATGCTATCCAATATTATCGGACGGCTCAGGATCTATTCCCCCCAAACGCAATATATGAGCTGGCGACGACACATAGCGCCCTCGGTTACATATACTATTATGCGGGCGATCTTGGCCAAGCACTCCCTCACTTGAGCAAAGCAATCCGCTACAGTGATACGATGGGCGACATCTATAGTTCTGCTTTAGATCGTTACAACGTCGCCAGCGCCCTGGCCAATGCAAACCGATTTTCCGATGCGCTGCTCTACGCCCAGGCGTCCCTCCGAAACTACGAAACCTGCGGCGAGAGCGCGGCGGCAGATATACAGGATACAAGAGAACTTATCGCCAAGATCGAGAAAGCCATGAAGTCACAAGGATAGACGGAGGGCGAAAGATGCACATTGATGAAACCCAATTCCCGGTCGTGCCCGTCTGGGAGGGCGCGCTCGCCTCACCAAAAGGAGTCTTTGCGCCGCCTGGCGAAAAGCTGCCGACAGTCAGCATCGGAAGGCCGGTCTGGTGGGACGGCGATGCGATCCTGGGCGAGAAGTGGGCTGCGCCTGCGGGAGGAAGCCGCTACGGCCTCGCACGTTTCGCCTTCTCTTTGAGGCCTGAAGGAAGAAAGATCGTGCGCCGGGCGGAGCTTATGGTGAGCCTGGAGGCAGAAAATGGGGGTGGCGCGCCGATCGTCTTTGACCTTTTGCCCAAGGTGACAGCTGAGGAGAAGACCGGCACATTCACCGCAACCGTCGGCCTTGACTTCAAGTTCCTCACCCTCGCAAAGGCTGAGACCACCATCGACTTCACCCAGAAGGTCCCGGTGATCGTCGCTGACGGGATCGGCGAGAGCATCGTCCGTTGGGTCTTCGTCTCTGGCCATGCTCACCCCCTTGTCGGAAGCCATATCGTTTACGCCATTCTGGAACTACCAGTAGGAACGTCAGCGGCTAGGGCAAGCCTCCATCTCAGCGCCGAGGTCGCCACAAGTCTAGGCCCGATACGGGGCATCTTGCCAAAAGAGGCGGAAGAGCATCTCAGCTGGACGCTGAGGTAGTCCGCAAATTTCGGTGCCCTGGCCCGGATTCCGCCACGTTCCAATTTCCCCCGCCTCAAGATCCTCACCACGAAAGACTGTGGCGGGATCCCCCCCTCCGCGCCCGAGCCTGGCGATTCGAGTGCACGGTATCGGATTGCAGGCGTGATCCAGGCCGCGTCTCCCACAAAATCGAGACCAACGGGAATCATCAACCGACGACGAGCCTTTGAGCGAAGAGATCCTGAGCTTGAAGATCGAAAACAGGGCCGATACTACACCGAAGAGGAAATTAAGGCAGAGCTGGGGCTTTGCTAGACCCCAGCCACCCCACCTTCACTCCTTCTCGTAAAACATCCTCTTTGCTTTCCCTTGCTGGCGCGGAAGCTTGCCTATCGGATAGACGTCGCCCTTGGGACTAAAGCCGATCGCTTCTTTCAGCGCCTTTTCGACCATGTAGCCGGTGACGCCCTCTTCTGCCTCCACGTTGACCCTGGCGCCCTTTACGCCATTGGATTCTGTGATTATAATCTGATAGTTGGCGCCGACGCCCAGAATCCGCATCAAGGTCTGTTCAACCTGCTTTGGGAAGAAGTTCACGCCTTTCACGATGATCATATCGTTTATCCGGCCGGTGATCGGCGCAATCCGGATGTGAGTCCGGCCACAATCACAAGGCTCTCGTGAGATTACCCTCGTGAGATCCGCAGTCCTGAACCGGATCACAGGAAGAGCCTCTCGCGTGAGCGCAGTTACCACTAGCTCCCCTGTCTCACCATCGTCCACAGTCTCGCCAGTTTTTGGGTCCACAATCTCGACGATGTAATGATCTTCCCAGACGTGAAGACCATCGTGAGCCTCGCAATCCATCCCCAAAGTTCCAACGCCACCAGACTCGGTCATCCCGTAGATGTCAAAAGTTCAAGAACATCTTCGGGATACTTTGCCGCCCCAGTCGATACCGTCACTGGAATTATGGACTGGGCGTTCACCACAGCAACGCCATCAGGAGCGAGGTAATCGGCATAACGGAGCGCCTCGATCTTGCTCTAAGGCACCCAACACGCGGGGGCCCCGTGCCTTCAGAAACCAGGGGGCTGTAACCACCACCGACCCGCCGCACTGAGCCATCCCGTGAACCTCGTTTGTCTTGACCTGGTACCCCGCCTGCATCGCGGCCTTTGCCACGATCTCGCTTGCAAGAAGGATTCCTTGCCCTCCGATCCCCACCAGGACGACGCTTTGAGTCAGAGTCCTAGATCCAATTTCTGTTTGGGTCAGTTCGGTCTTCATCGCGTTGCCTCCATGGAAAATATCGCATCAGATGGACAGATCTGCTCACAAAGACCGCATCCGCCACAAAGGTACTGTTTGATCTTGGGAAACTCGTCCCACTCGATCGCAGGACATCCCAACTTGAGACATTCTTTACATTTCTTGCACAATTCAGGATCTACCGCCCTCAAGGCCCCAACGCGCCGCCTTTCTTTGGGAGGACACGGCGCTGCAGAGACTATTAACGAAGGCTCGTTTGCTTCCATCTCTTCGGCGATGACTTTCTGAGTCAAATCCAGATCGTAAGGGTTTATAGTAGATACCCGCCCTATCCCGCAGGCTCTTCCGATATCCTGAATTGAGATCGGCTTTGTCTCTTCGCCCATCAAGGTCCTGCCGGTTCCAGGGTGATCCTGATGACCTGTCATGGCCGTTGTCCTGTTATCCAAGACGATGATGGTGGATCTGTCCTTGTTGTAAGCGATGTCCAATAACCCTGTGATCCCTGAGTGGAAGAAGGTGGAGTCGCCAACAACGCCTACCACTTTTCTTGGATCACCTGCCTTGTCAAACCCGTGAGCCATCGAGACTCCGGCGCCCATGCAGAGGATTATGTCCATCCGGTCGAGCGGCTTGAAAGCGCCAAGACTGTAGCACCCTATATCCCCAGCCACGACCACGTCGTGTTTTCCAAGAGCGTAAAAGACGCCCCGATGCGGACATCCTGGACAGAGAACGGGTGGGCGAGCCGGAAGTTCAGGCATGTCTGGCATGTCTGATATGTCTGGTACGGGATCTGAAGCGCCAGCGTTCGCATTTGGCTCTTTTTTCCCTTCCATCTTGGCCCGTGACGAAAGGAGCTTCGTTACTGAAAGTTCCCCAATCCCAGAAACGTATTCTCGGCCTTCGCACTCGATGCCGAGGGCCTTTATGTGCTGCTCTAGAAAATCGTCCAGCTCCTCGACCACGAGGATTCGATCTACGCCATCGGCAAACTTTTGGATAAGCGAGTCTGGAAATGGATATGAAAACCCCCGTTTCAGGACCGAAGCTTCAGGCCAGACCTCTCTTGTGTATTGGTAAGCTATGGAAGAAGTGACAATTCCAAGATCGGTTTTGCGCCACTCGATCCTGTTTGCCTCTGAGGCAGACGCTTCTTTTGAAAGATTGCCAAGCCTTGTTTCGACCTTTTCTCTCATCATCCGCCCCCAGACGGGAATCGGAACGAACCGTGGCGGGTTCTTCTCTAGACCAATCGCCCTTTTGAGGCTGACTCGCTCGCCGAGCTCCACGAGGCTGCGAGAATGGCTGACCCTGGTGGTCGATCGGAGTATCGTCGGCGTTTTGTATTTCTCAGAGATATCCATGGCGAGCCTGACGAAATCTTTTGCCTCCTGGCTGTCAGCCGGCTCAAATATTGGAATCTTGGAAAATCGAGCGTATTGGCGCGTGTCTTGCTCGTTTTGAGAAGAGTGCATCCCTGGATCGTCTGCAACACAGGCCACAAACCCACCTTCTCGTTTGGAGACCATTCACAATATACGTCTTTGTAACGAGCAAAGTTTTCCAGAATTTCAGTTGACGGTGTGCTAGGATAACCTGCAGCAATCGTCACACCTGATTCGTAAGCCCCCCTTGCAATGGCCTCGTTGCCGGACATTAGCTCTGTCAACGTTATCCTCCTAAAGGTCAATGATCATCAATTTTTGATCAGATTTCACCTCAACGACGCGCTTTCAGCGCCATTGAGTTAAATTTTCTCCCAATGTTGTACATCCTTATACATCAATGGGTACAAGTTTCGGACTCGGACTTTTGGGTTATAACCTTTCTGGTTGTCGGTATCTTTCCACTCGGCTTAACATCGGGCGAAAAGTTCTGTAGATGTATCTATTATAGTCGAGAACCGATCAGTATCATCTAATCGGTTCTTGACTATAATCGATTATCGACTATAATTTTATCTCAACCTATTGTGCAGGAACTACCCAAGTTGTTGGTCAGCGAGCGTTCATTGATCAAAAACGGCATCAAACGAGCTATTTTTGGGAGGATAAACACATACGACGAAACTAATTGAATCGTGACTATAATTCGACAGTTGAGAATCGACGCGACATTAGAGTTCACCAAGGCTCTTTCTTGGCCTTGATCTTGTATCCGATGATGTTGGTAACCCTATGAAGCAGAGGTGTCACGATCAGAACGACGATCATGATTAAAATCGTGAAGTTCCGCTCAAACCAGCCAGGTGCGAGCAGAAATGTCAAAACCCAACATCCAAAAACGAAGTCGAGCTGATCTATCACGAAGAGTGGTGCCCCTCGCGCCAACCCCACTCTTCGCTTGAAGAAGCTGGCCAGGATGTCCCCCATCATAGAACCAAAAGATAGGCCAAAGAGGACTAAGATCAGCTCACTGCCCTCACCAAAGCTTGGGATTCCCCACGCAGGCCTTGAAGATGCAACATAGTTCAAAACGAGGCCGCCCGCCATCCCACAGAGCGTCCCCATGATTGTGCCCCGAAAGGTCTTGCCGTCACCCAGTATGCGGCGGCCATCGCGGAAGGTCCTGCCAAAGTCGAGTGGCGCACCGCTGCCGAAGAGGACGGCGAAGTTGTTGGGCAGATATGCAGGCAACATCAACCAGATCGCAGTTATCAGGACGTTCAAGTTCAGACCTCCTCGGAAAATCCCATCATATCGATCACAGACCCCGCGATATATGAATCTAGCGAAAGATCTTCCATTCGAATCGCAACGCCACCTTTCAAGTGTTATTTTGCCATCGAATTGTAAATGATCAACGAAGATAGATTCATTCGTTTGGCCCTTTCGGATCGAAAAGGTTAAGTTCAACGATTCTGTAGGGGAAGTGTGAGCGCCGATGGTCTAGTGGTTATGACTTGGGCCTTCCAAGCATCGGTCTTTTGCGAAGACAGCCCAAAACCCGGGTTCGAATCCCGGTCGGCGCACTTTTAATTCTATATCTTGCTATTGATCTCGTCAAATGACGAGGTTATTTTCGTTAACTTTATATCCTAGGCAAACCGTCATCAGTCCCATGAACTATGGGGGGGAGATCTCTGATACCCAAAGACTGCTCGCAGAAAAGGTGGCTGGCGAGATAACTTTATCGCAGATTCCTGGCGAAACTCTGAAAAAGTGGCGAAGAAACTTCGGGATCACCCAAACTGAACTCTCTAACCACCTCGGAATTTCACCCAGCGTGATTAGCGATTATGAAAATGGCAGAAGAAGGTCTCCCGGAATACTGATCGTAAGCAAAATCATAGACGCTCTCCTGGCCATCGATGTGCTACATGGCGGTAACGTATCCAAGACCTACTGCGCCATGTTGAGCGATGGTGGCAACTTCAATCAGGCCTGTTGCGTATGTGAATATCATGAGCCGGTTAAGCTTTCTGATTTCGTCGAAAAGATCGACGCCAGTATAGTCTGTGGCAGCACTGATGTCTACATTCATGGATACTCCATAATCGACAGCATGAAAGCCATTATCGAATTTCTTCCAGACCAATTCCACAAAATATATGGTCGGAGCACAACGCGGGCACTCATATTCACGGGGGTAAGCACCGGAAGATCGCCAATGGTAGCGGTCAGGGTGAGCACATTCAAGCCGGTTGCCGTGATCCTCCAAGGATTGGAGCCAAGCAAGGTGGACGGCGTTGCAAGAAAGATCGCTGAGGTGGAGCAAATACCACTTCTTGCCACCACCCTAACCACAGAAGAGCTGTCACACAATCTGAGTTATAGGTGATACTTTGTCCGCTGGAATTGTGAGCTACGGAGTCTACATACCCAAGTACCGAATACGTGTGGAAGAGATCGCCAGGGTCTGGGGTGATAAAAATAACGTGGCTCAGAACCTCAACGTCTTCGAGAAATCCGTGCCTGATGCAGACGAAGATACCATCACCATCTCCGTTGAAGCCGCCAGAAACGCCATCAATCGAGCCGGAATTGATCCTACCAGGATCGGGGCGATATACGTAGGATCTGAGAGCCATCCTTATGCAGTCAAGCCCACAGGAACAATCGTTGGCGAAGCCATAGGAGTGAACTCAGAGTTCACAGCAGCCGACTTTGAGTTTGCCTGCAAAGCCGGTACAGCTGCGATGCAAGCTTGTCTTGGCATGGTAAGTTCCGGAATGATCGACCTTGGCGTGGCGATCGGGGCCGATACGAGCCAAGGCGCGCCCGGAGACGCCCTCGAGTATACGGCGGCGGCTGGGGGGGCAGCTTACGTCATCGGAAGAGATAATCTCGCAGCCGAGATCGAAAGCACTTATTCTTTCACCACGGATACACCCGACTTTTGGAGAAGAGAGGGCCGGCCTTATCCAGAACATGGTGGCAGGTTCACCGGCGAGCCTGGCTATTTTAAACATGTGACAAACGCAGCTCGTGGGCTCATGAAGAAGATGGGCACTTCGCCCAAAGATTACGATTACGCAGTATTTCACCAGCCCAACGGGAAGTTTCCGGTTCGGGTTGCAGCTCAGCTCGGGTTTACCTCTGAACAGATAGGTCCGGGCCTCGTAGTTCCGCGAATAGGAAATACCTATTCTGGATCGAGCCTGGTGGGGCTTGCCGCAACCTTAGACGTGGCAAGTTCAGGTGATCGGATCTTTATGGTGAGCTTTGGGTCGGGCGCTGGAAGTGACGCCTTCAGCATAAGAGTGTGCGACGAGATAGAAACGATCAGGAACAGAGCACCTTTGGTCGAGGACTACATAAATTGCAGCCAGCATCTGGATTATGCGGTTTACGCCAAGAACAAGGGCAAGTTAAGGCTGTGATCATTATGAGATCCGTATCGATTATCGGAGCCGGTTGCACCAGATTTGGAGAGAGGTGGGACGATTCTTTGCGTGACCTTGTCGTCGAGACAGGGATCATGTCAATCGAAGATGCCAACGTCGGCGGCGAGGAGATCGACGCTCTCTACGTTGGAAACATGAGCGGCGGCAGGTTTGTGGAACAGGAGCATATCGGTGCCCTGATCGCAGACTGCGCTGGACTTACCAGGCTTCACGTTCCCAGCACAAGGGTTGAAGCTGCATGTGCCTCAGGAGGCCTTGCCTTAAGGCAGGCCGTTTTGGCAGTGGCCAGCGGCTACAGCGATATAGTAATCGCCGCTGGAGTTGAGAAGATGACCGACGTCTCTGGAGGGACTGCAGCCGATGCTTTGGCTGCGGCCGCTGACAGAGAGTGGGAATGCTTCTTTGGGGCGACCTTTCCGGCCCTCTACGCAATGATCGCGAGGCTCCATATGCACCAGTACGGAACTTCCCACGAGCAGTTGGCAGAAGTTGCCGTAAAGAACCATCATAACGGAAACATGAACCCCATATCTCAGTATCACATGGAGATCTCGGTAGATAAGGTCCTCAAATCACCGCTCGTCGCAGACCCTCTCAGGGTTTTGGACTGTTCACCCATAACCGATGGTGCAGCAGCCGTGGTTTTAGCGCCCACCGAGATTGCCAAAAAGTACACTGACACTCCGATCGAGGTTTTGGCTACAGCTCAGGCGAGCGACACTTTAGCCTTGCACGATAGAAGAGATATCACCACATTGGACGCCTCAGTTTATGCGGCAAAGCGTGCCTTTAAACAGGCCAAACTCAGTCCTGAGGATATTGATCTTGCTGAAGTTCACGACGCCTTCACCATAGGAGAGATTGCGGCGATCGAAGACATCGGGTTCTTTAAGAAGGGGCAAGGCGGAAAAGCCGCCGAAGAAGGTATCACCCATATAGGTGCCAAGCTTCCCATAAACACTTCTGGCGGGCTTAAGGCGTGTGGCCACCCAGTAGGCGCGACCGGGATTAAGCAGGCTTATGAGATCGTGCTCCAGCTCCGAGGCGAGGCAGGAAAGCGTCAGGTTGAAGGGGCAAAGATCGGCCTTACCCACAACGTTGGGGGGTGTGGCGGCACCGCCCTGGTTCACATAATGTCGAGGCGATGAAATGTCGGCAGCACCACGATTCTGGAGACACATCCCTCAGAGGTACAACCTCGAGGGAACACACTGTCCTAACTGTGACGAGTACTATTTTCCGCCAAGAAGCATCTGTCCCAACTGCCGCAGGGCAGCCCAGATGGAAGACTACAAGTTCAAGGGAACTGGAACTGTCGTCACTTATACGGTAATCTACAATTCGACTGAAGACTTCAAGAGGCAGACGCCTTACACTCTTGCGATAATCAAGTTGGATGAAGGACCCAGGCTCACCGGTCAGGTCATCGTAGATCCTGAAGAGGTAAAGATCGGGATGAGGGTGAAACCGGTCTTCAGGATACTGGGAAAGGAAGGTGACCGAGGGATCATCTACTATGGAACGAAGTTCGTGCCGGCGGAAGGATCGGTCTGACCGATCGGTCCATCATTAGCGTTATAGTGCTTGACGATACCTTTGAGCCAAATCTCTAACTCGCAAGAGTTTGAATTTGGCCTATTCGTATCGTTAAGCACTATTCTGGTGAGAACCGATTAGTGTTATCTAATCGGTTCTTGACTATAAACACTATACCCTATACCGTCACAGCACGCCCTCTTTTTAGAAGTAGTGTTGGAGTACTCTATAGGCCAGATAGACGACGATGGCAAAGAAGGCGAACCTGAAGAGAACTCCCAAGACGTTCCAGAATAGGATGACGATCAGGATCGCAAGTGCGATCAGGATCACGTCCCTGCCGGATTTGCCTATACTGCAGGAATTATATCGAATTTGGTGGGTCATGAGATGACATTAGAGTCCTGTATAATAATAATTCTTTTGGTGCGAGCTGGCCCCTTAGGCAGCAGGCGGCAGGCAGTGTGCTGAAGTTGGTGCCAAGAAAGCCGTCCACCGCGGCCGCGATCAGCCGTGGTACCTGGTCATGGCCTAGGAAACCCTCCTGACAGGATATTCTCCGAAAATATTTAACCGCATTCCAGACAATAGGAAGCCATGAACCGAATTTTGTCGCTTCTCTTGGTGACCCTGATTGCAGGCCAAGCGAGTGCCTCGGTCTACTTCGAGATTGTTGACGTCCCCAAAGTCTACGTCACGTCTGGCAAAGACGCCAACTTCTCGGTCCAGATCCAGAACGGAGGAAGCGAGAGCACCTATGCTGGTCTCAAGTTCAGGAACATGTCAGAGGGGATCTCGATTGTGGGACCCCGTTGCACCAAATGGATTGATTCAGGTACCACCAAAGAGTTCGACTGCCAGCTAAAGGTAGTGGCAGGGGATGTCCCTCCGGGAAGATACTCCTTTGAAGTGGGAATCGTCGCTACAGGAGCTCCGCCCAACTGGCAGACGGTGGAAGTGGTGGTGAGCGAAGACGAATCGTCGCTAGGCGAAGTATCAAGGCCAATCTCTGCGCCAGAGCCCGTTGAAGAAGAGTACCCGTCCTGCCCGATCAAAAGGGACGTTGGCGGTGAAGAACCCATCGACGAGGAGTCGCAGTTGTCAGGGTTTGGTATGATACTGGGCGCAGTCGGCCTTCTGGGCGCTCTTTTCGTGGCAAGAAGGGTTAGGACCTAGGGAAGTTGCCCTTCAAGCTCCCAACCCAACATCTCTTTTATTATCAGATAGCTCATCTCTGGGGGTATCGCTCCAACTTCCGTGCATATGACGTCGATGTACCGGTGCGGCGTCACGTCAAAAGCAGGGTTTCTCACTGTGACGTTTTTGAGATGAGATACATCTGGGTATACCTCTTCTTCATCTCTCATCTCGATTGGGACGAGTTCTCCCATTATAGTGTCTGGGCTGAACTTGTAGGTTTCTGCCGCCACAATGAAGTTGGTTCTAGCTTCGTGAGCGCAAAGGGCGATCTGGGCGGTTCCGATCTTGTTAACCAGAGTGCCGTTTGCGGTTATGACGTCAGCACCTACAACTACTGAATCGACCTCGTTGATTACGGATCTTACGGCAGAGTCCACGATCAGTTCGGTTTTGATCCCCCAGTCATCCAGCATCTTTACAGTAAGGTGTCCCTGGTACCTGGGCCGAGACTCGGTGGCGATGACATGGATATCTTTTCCGGACTGGTGGGCGGCCTTGATTATGGAGAGGGCGACAGAAGAGTTGCAGTGGGTCATTATTGTGTCGCCGTCCTTTATCATTCTGGACCCTATATCAGAGATTCGTTCTATCGCTTTGATAGAGCGGTCCACGAAGTCGTCTGCGTTGGTGGCAAGAGACCTGCGGGCCGAATCCAGATTATCGCCCTGGTACCTCATGACCATTCTGATGGCGTTAGATAGAGAGACTGCCGTCGGCCTTGTGTTGAGCAATATCTCGGCTGCCTTTTGAACTTCTGAATTGAACTGGTCGAGGTTTGTAACATCGAGCGTGAGGGCACATTCTTTGAGGGCGCAGGCTGCGGCTCTGCCTATGAGTGCTGCACCCCTTATCTCCATGTTCGTGATCTTCTCTGCAGTCTCCAACAAATCGTCCATAGGAAGGGTCATGAGGAACACCTTTGTATCTACTCGGATATTTCTCATTCGATGGACCCTAGTGTCGCAACAAATTAATTTTGAGGTTTCAGGATACTCTGACTATCAACTCATGTCAAAACCAAAAACAACGTCTTTCGATGGTTGATGTTGATTATGGATGCCTGAATGATTTGCCTAACAACTAATTTTCCCCGACACTAGGTTGAAGTTCTAGGTGTGTGGCAGCTTTCCTTGAAGGGATGGAAAAAATATAGACCGTTGGAGGCCGATTTTAAGAGATCAGCGTTTTTGTAACCTCTGCGACTCGCGCCCCAAGCTTTGAACAAGCATCGAGGGCAGCTTTGTCAGGTGCGCCTATCGCGACTGCGCCGTAATGGCCGCCGGCCTCTATTGGGTCGCCAAGGATTATCATTCCATGGATCAACATCGCCTGGATGATGGAAAGCAAAGTCGTCTCGTTTCCGCCGGATATGCTTCCTGAAGACGTGAAAGCAGCACCTACTTTTCCTTCCAGCTTGCCTCTCACTTTGACTGTGGTGTCGATGAAGGATTTTAGCTCGCCTGAAGGGGTGCCAAAGTAAGTGGGCGCGCCAAAGACGATTCCGTCAGCTCCGGTCAGGTCTTCGAGGGTGGCGTCTTTTGTTTCTTTGAGGCTCACATCAGCTCCTGCTGTTTTGGCCCCATTTGCTATGGCTTCTGCCATCTTGGCGGTGTTTCCGGTTCGGGAATGGTAAACGATCAAAACGTTGGGCATACTTTCTATTTCACTCCTCTTTTCGTCTTAAGGTTATCCGATCGCCTTCTTCCACGCGGGGGAATAGATCCTGCCCTTCTTTGATTCGTCCGATGTGGTTAACCGGCGAGACTGGCTGTGACTGCCCAAAGAATATGCAAAATGCAGATCCGGGCGACCAATAGGAGACGTCCCCCATCTCCGAGTGAGGGATCGGGTTTTCGTCCTCTAGCTTTAGGGGTATCCCAAAGTAGACCTCTTCGTTCCACCGGTTGGCCCCCGCTTCCAGTGGCAAGCTCTGGTATATTTTCTTCGCGATCTTTGGGCTCCTTTCGTCCAGCTCCAAAATTGCTTTTCCCTTAGACCTGACCACCATCTCGATCAGCAAACAAGATCACCTCGTTTAGGCTACCATTATCATCATCGGGCAGTATCATACGGCATTGAACATTCAAACATTATGCGTTACGTAATCCCCTTGCAAAGCTCTCCAGATTCCAGGTCTTCTTTGAAGTAGTCGTGGGTCGTCTTCATCTTCAGGATGAGGCTGAGCTTTCGCTTCGCATAGAATGGAGCGAGCCTCAAAGCCTCTTTCAGGAACCACTTGGGATAAAGCCGCTTGATCTTGGTGTACTTAAACCAGTCCAGGTTGTAGTACCTTGCATTCATTTCCCAGGTGACGTACTGGACCTCGTTGGCCGTGAGATACTTCGTGTCCAGGTTGGCATGAAGGCCGTCGTAATACCTGTAATCGTTGTTGACGATGAGCCCCATCTTCTCTAGCTCAGCTCTCATCTCGGTCTTTGGGTAAGGCGTATTTATGTAAAATATGGGAATGTCCACCTTCAGCCGCCTTGCAAGCTCGAAGTTGGCCCAAAGGTCGCTTGCGTCATCGTCAGGGTTTCCGCCGATGAGGCCCGCAGAGACGATGATATCGTTGTCGTGCAGATATTGGACCGCCTTGTCAGCGTTATCCGACATCTTGCCCTTGCCCAGGAACTTGAGGTTCTCCTTGCTGGTGCTTTCAATCCCCAAAAAGACGCCATCAAACCCGGCGCGGCCCATCTTTTCGACCAGCCTTCGGCTCGACCCGATCCCACGGGCCGAAGCCTGAACCTTGTACTTTATGTGATTGAGACCGGCCTCAATTATGGCGTCACAGAGTGCCTCCATTCTTTTTACGTCCAACGTTATGTTATCGTCGGGAAAAAAGATCGACTCTGCGCCATGAGCTTCAGCATCTCTGATGTCGTCCAGGACCCGGTCGAATGGATATCTTCTAAAAGACTTCCCATACATGTGCTGGATCGAGCAGAACTTGCAGCCGTTGGTACATCCTCTGCTCGTCTCGACCGAGTCGATCGAAATTCCAAAGCTCTGGAACCCTTCTGTGATCAGCCGCGCGTCCCTGTTTGGCATCTTGATATCGGAGACGTCCAGAATCGGCCTTGGCGGATTGTGACGCATCTGGTCGCCATCCCAATAGGAAAGGCCCTTGACGTTTTCGAGGCTGTGGCTGCCGCCTTCTTCTTTGGCCAAAATTAGCTCACGGAAGGTTCCCTCGCCTTCACCTCTGATGATGTAGTCGGCAAGGTGCGCTTCAGGGCTCATCCCGATTTCTTTGTAATTGAGTGTTGGGTGATACCCGCCAAAGACAGTTTCAGCACCGCTCTCTTTGGCCATTCTTGCAAGCTCAAGTATCGCTTGATACTGAAAGCTCATGCAGCTTAGGCCGACGAGGTCGTACCCTTTCTTGAGAATCTGGGCGACGTAACCCATGGGGTCTTTCAGGGCGTGAATGTCTGCGACGTGAACCGTGCATATATCGTCCACGTTTCCAGCGATGGATACGAGTCCGTAGTTAGGAATCCTCGCGATCCTGTCAAAGTCTGGCTGGACCACGGGCGAAGAAAGAAGCAGGACTTTCATAATTTCACCTCACCTCGAATCCGAGTCCAAAAACCAAGGCTTTTCGGGATTGAAGTCAAACTTGTTCGCCCTCGATACGTAGGCTGCCACTTCTCGCATTCCTGAAACCCCTGCATACCTATAAGCGTTGGACCAGACCCTAAACGAGGTACGAATAGGCGTAAACCTGTTGTAAACCCGTTTCAAAGACCAGCCCAAAATCTCTTTCATCTCCTCGGGCGGTATGTTTGGGTGGTTCCAGACGAGAGATTTCATGTCGAATTTGTGCCAGTCCTTCTCAAAGATCCCGTACTGATCTTCAAGTTCGTCCCAGAGCTTCGTCTGTGGAAGTGGAGTCATGATGCAGATCTGGGTTATGTCGAGCTTGAGGTTGGCAAGATCCACTATGTCTTTCTTGAGCGATTCCTTTGTGTCGCCGGGAAATCCAATCATGTAATATCCAACGGTCCCAAACCCGTACTTTTGAAGGAGCCTGATAGTTTCCAAAACGTCCTCAGTCCCTTCTTTCTTGTTTATGTCGTCTAAATTGTCCTGGTGGAGGGTTTCAATCCCTATGGCGGCTCCAGCAAAACCCTTGACGGTCTTTGGCTTCTTTCCAGTATTGGGGTCAAGCTTCATTCTCATCTCGGCCCATTCTGGAATCTTCCGTCGAAGATAGTCGGCTCTTGCCATGCAGCCCCAGGTCATCCCGTACTCATCTAACAGCTCGACGACCTTGTCTGCATGCCTTCTGCTCGCTCCGAAGTTCTCGTCTTCGATCAAGACCACGTTGATCTCGTGCTCTTTGTAGTAGGAGACCACCTTTTCGAGGCTATCCAGAGGCACAGGATGAGGCCGGTTGCAAAACTTCGGGGTCTGGCAAAACTTGCATCCAACTCCGCACCCTCGGGTCGTGAACATTATTCCGTAAATGTTCAGTTTCTTGTTGAAAGGAGTTCCAAGGTACTCGATCAATGGCGGGTGGAGGACGTCCTTTTGCTCGATCTTCCGGTCGAAGTATGGAGCGACGGCGCCTTCTGCGTATCCTTCGAAGATCTTGTCGAACTGATCCTGGATCTGGGGGGTAAGCGCCCCGTAGTTTCCAGCCCAAAGCTCGCCGACTTTGGAGTTGGCGCGGGCAGCGTCAGTCATTTCCTGGATCTCGCAGGTCTCGTTCAGGTAAAACGAGAACCCGACGACGTCCCAACCTTCGTCCAGTTTCTTTTTGTACTCGTCCCAGGTTGGATATTCCAGGATCTCAAGTTCTGGTATGTTCTGCTTGAGGAAACGAAGGCCGAAAGACTGGATTCGAGGCCAGTAGAACCGAAACCACTTGGATCTCGCGTTGGAGCCTATGTAGTCGTAGGGTTCAGGTCCCTTCGTGTAGACTGTAGTGAAGAGGACTTTGGGAGGCATTAAAAAGGCATTTCCCCGCTGATCGGAGATTAAGGTTACGATTACACCCCTATATCATATGACCCGTGGGGACCGAACCAGAACGAGAATGTAGGCGCTTACCACGGAATTTTAACTCTACTTTCCAAGTTTTGGCTTTCGCATTCATTTGTTAGGTCATATGCCAAATTAATGCTATTTTTGTCGGACTATGTATGAATTAGTTCCGCCCTCCCCGTTCTCGTATTATGCGAGATGCAAGGACCGTTTATAAACTGGGCGCGACCGAGGGATAACTTGAAATGTAGAGATTTTAAGACAATTTTCCTAGGCAGGCGATTATCTGAGAGGGTCCTATAATATACTCAGACATACATAAATCTTATATACAACAAATGTCAATAGCAGCTGTCGGAGATATAAAGAAAATCACCCCATAACATAAAGATAATCAGCACGCGGAGGAATTAAGACATGGGCATATCCAGTTTTCATCTTTTGGCCAAGCCAGCTGGGGCAATATGCAATCTTGGCTGCAAATACTGCTTTTACCTTTCTAAGAAGGAACTCTACCCAAAAAGCAACTTCCACATGTCCGACGCCATCCTTGAGTCTTACATCAGCCAGTACATAGAATCACAGAAAGTCCCCTTGGCCAACATCGCCTGGCAGGGAGGCGAGCCCACCCTGATGGGCCTGGATTTCTTCAGAAAGGCCATGGAGATAGTCCAAAAGTACCAACGTCCAGGGATGGTGATTCAAAATAGCATACAGACCAACGGGACCCTCATAGACGACGAGTGGTGCAGGTTCTTTAGGGATTTTGGCTTTTTGGTAGGCCTTTCTCTTGACGGACCAAGAGATATTCACGATGCCTACCGCGTCGACAAATCTGGCAAGCCCACATTCGATAACGTTTTTAGGGCTGCAAAACTCCTCAAGAAACATAAAGTAGATTTTAATATACTCACAACGGTTCATGCGGCAAACGGCGACAGACCCCTTGAAGTTTACAGATTTCTAAGGGATGACGTTCGGGCGGAATTCGTCCAGTTCATACCCATTGTCGAGAGGGACGAATCGGGCAGGATCACGGATTTTTCGGTGAAGCCCATGCAGTACGGACGCTTTCTTTCGACTGTATTCGACGAGTGGGTTAAAAGAGATGTGGGAAAGGTCTTCGTCCAGATCTTCGACGCTTCCCTCGCCGCCTGGACGGGGGCTGTCCAGAGTTTCTGCATATTTTCACCAACATGTGGAACGTCCCTCGCTTTGGAGCACAATGGTGACCTCTACTCCTGCGATCACTTTGTGGATAGGGAGCATCTTTTGGGCAACATCGAGAAGGTGAGCATGGGAAAGCTCGTATCCTCAAAGAAACAGAGACGATTTGGGCAGTATAAGCTAGATTCGCTCCCCAAGTACTGCCTCAAATGCGAGGTTCGGTTCGCATGCAATGGCGGGTGTCCCAAGAATCGTTTCATGGAAACACCCAGTGGTGAGCCTGGGCTCAACTACCTCTGCGCAGGTTACAGGGAATTTTTCAGGCACATCGACGGCTCCATGAGGTTTATGGCCAACGAGCTCAGGCAGGGTCGGGACCCTGCAAATATCATGAAATACACGGCCTCTGACAGCATATCCCAAGTGGTTTTTAAGCCTGGTAGGAATGACCCCTGCCCATGCGGCAGCGGCCTGAAATACAAGAAATGTCATGGCAGGGTGACTTCAAAATAATTGATACAATCTGCGTCCTATCATCGACATTACATAATATTTGCATCATCTAATATGTAATATATATTGACTATGTTTCGGCAACTATCGTCATGAACCTTAGATTTGACACTTAATGCAGCATACAAAAGAAGTCATCCGCTACAAAGCCAATGGTTTCTCGGAGATCGACATCCTCTTACGTGTGGGATAAGTGTCAAATTTAGCGTTCAGGACTATAACGCCTTAACTGAAAAAATACGAAAAATTCATATACCATGATTATACTAGCTGAATCAGGAGGTAGTACTACCCATATCACTTCAAGATATGTTAAAGTTCCCCTGATACTTTTCATAATTTTCTTGGGAGCCCATTTCAGCCCCGTCTTCGCCGAGGATGTGGTGGGAATAGATAGCATCCAATCAGGCGAAAGTCCAATTGAAGCTCAGCTGGTAAATGATGCCAATACCGGAATAGATCTTCTCACCAACAGGAGAAAGCCCATAACCGCAAATTCGAGCCTGTCTGAGGTGGCGAACGAGGACGTTATCGATCCGGAGAAGTCCGAGAGCGTCGTGGTAGCCAGGGCTGCATCTAACGAGAAGTGCGAGCCAGAGATCGGCCTGACATACAAGGATTCAACACCTTGCAGTCTTGAGTCTGTGACGCCCCCCAAGGGCGCTCCAAATGTCGTATTCGTAGTACTCGATGACGTAGGATTCGGTGGCCTTGGATGCTTCGGCGGTCCCGTTGAGACTCCAAATATCGATCGTCTGGCACAAGGTGGCCTCAGCTACAACAACTTCCACACCACTGCGCTTTGCTCACCCACCCGTGCCTGCCTGCTCACGGGCAGAAATCACCACTCTGTAGGCATAGGCACTATCATGGAATTTCCGACAGGATACCCAGGATACACCACCAGCATGTCCAAGGATGCCGCGACGATATCCGAGATGCTCGTAGATCAGGGCTACAACACCTATTGTGTAGGCAAGTGGCACCTCTCGCGCCGACAAACACCATCAATGCAGCAGGGCCCTATGACCATTGGCCCCTTGGACGTGGGTTTGAGAGGTACTATGGGTTCCTCGGGTCACATACAAACCAGTGGTATCCTGACCTGACCTACGATAACCACCGTATAGATCCTCCAGCAACGCCCAAAGAAGGATACCACTTATCCAAAGATCTGGTTAACTGTTCCATCGAGTTCTTGAGCGATGGGAAATCTGTCGATCCTGATAAGCCCTTCTTCCTCTACCTCGCCTTTGGCGCTGGCCACTGGCCACTCCATGCGCCCAAAGAGTGCATCGATAAATACGAGGGGAGATTCGACCAAGGGTGGGATGCCGTCAGAAATGAGACACTCGCCCGGCAGAAGGCCTTTGGGATAGTGCCCGAGAACACCGAACTTCCTCCGAGGGACCCATACGTTAAGGCATGGGACAAACGTTCAGAGGATGAGAAGAAGGTATACGCACGCCTGGCCGAGGTCCACGCTGGGTACATCGATTACACCGATGAGCAGATAGGCAGGTTCATCGATTACCTGGAAGAGAGCGGGCAGCTCAACAATACCATGATCGTAGTGATTTCAGATAACGGGGCGTCTCCAGAGGGCGATGCCAACGGCTATACCAATGCAGTGCTATGGTCCAATGGGATGTCAGAAGGCGGGGATTCTTCAGGATTCCTGGAGAACTATATTCCAGCGTCCAACATAAGCACGATGCTGACAAAGCTCGACGATATGGGTGGACCCACTACCTATCCGAGCTATCCGCTGGGATGGGCAATGGCTGACAACACGCCCAACAGGATTTACAAGTGGACAGCCCACCAAGGCGGAGTACACGATCCGTTGATCATACACTGGCCCGCGGGGGTAGAGGATAGAGGAAGCATACGCACCCAGTTCTGCCACGTCATCGACATAGTTCCGACTGTCTTGGAAGTATTGGACATGCAGGCGCCCGAGGTTTACAGAGGCGTACCTCAAAAGCCCGTCGAAGGAACAAGCATGGCCTATACATTCGACAACCCCGATGAAACTACCCATAAAACGGTCCAGTACTTTGAGATGATGGGGACCAGGGGCCTCTGGTACGACGGCTGGAAAGCTGTAGCTTTCCATCACGTAAACACCGGCGGGAACTTCAATGATGACGTCTGGGAGCTGTATAACCTCTCAGAAGACGTCTCAGAGTCCCATGACCTTGCAGAGGTGTATCCCGAGAAGCTCGAAGAGATGCAAGAGCGCTGGTGGGTGGAAGCCAGCAAGTACAACGTGCTTCCCTTAGACGACCGCGTAGGGGCCCGCTACGATTCAGTTCCAAATACAGGGACCTTCACCTTCAAGCCCGGGGTGGAGAAGATCATGGAGCCGGATATCCCCGACACACACAATAGCTCCTACACCATAACAGCATACGTGGATATCCCAAAGGCCGGGGCTGACGGCGTCCTCTTCTCAGTAGGAGGTCGGTTCGCAGGCCTGTCGCTATACGTTTTGGACGATCATCTCGTATACGACTATAACCTCCTCGACCTGAGGCACTACATCATCACATCTGAGGAAGAGGTGCCAACAGGACCTGCCACACTCGGCTTTGCCTTTAACAAGACTGGGCCTTACCAGGGAGAAGGCACGCTCTTCATCAACGATAAGGAGCAAGGACATGTGGCTATGCCCAGGGTTGTGCCGAGACGTTACTCATTCGAGGAGGGACTTGAAATCGGCAAGGATCCACAGACACCTGTAAGCGAGAGCTACAAGAGCCCCTTCGAGTTCAACGGAACTTTGGAGAAGGTCGTGATGGTGGTCGAAAGATAAAGTCGAGAAGATAACTTGGATATATCACAGGGTCCCGGCACTGGCCGGGGCCATCGTTTATTGCAAATCGGTGGGCAGGTATGAAAATCGAATCTGCCTACAGCAAAGGACGGCCGATTTTGACGTAATGGATGCCAGGTATTGAGCGTCAACACTTGAGAACTGCATAAACGATCCAAAAGTCTTTTTCGATCCCAGATTTCACAGCTAGACGCTAAACCTATAAACACCCCCCTCAATCATCCCCTCTCATGGACAGGGCAGCGATTGAAGCTGGGTCTCTTACTATGAGGTTTGGCGACTTTACCGCCGTGGATGGGGTAGACCTCAAAATCGAGCAAGGAGAACTGTTCGGCCTCCTGGGCCCAAACGGGGCCGGTAAAAGCACCATAATCAAGATGCTCACGACGATGCTCAGGCCGACGGCGGGAGGCGCCCAGGTGTGGGGCCACGACATAATGAAAGAGAGAGACGCTGTCAGAAACTCGATCGGCGTCGTCTTTCAGGATCCAAGCGTCGACAGTCAGCTCACCGGCCGCGAGAACCTGGACTTTCACGGCCGGATGTACGGCATGAACAAAAAGACGCGCGAGGCTAGGGTCGAAGATGTCCTCGATCTGGTCGACCTGAGAGATAAGGCCAACGTCCTGATGGAAGATTACTCTGGAGGAATGCAGCGAAGGCTTGAGATCGCAAGAGGGCTCATGCACCACCCTCACGTCCTTTTCCTGGACGAACCCACCCTTGGTCTCGACGCCCAGACCCGAAGACACATCTGGGCTTATATCCAGAAGATGAACCGGGAAGACGAAGTTACCGTCGTTCTCACGACTCACTACATGGAAGAAGCAGACCACCTCTGCGATCGGGTTGCGATAATCGACCAGGGCCAGATCGTGGCCCAAGACACCCCTGAAAACTTGAAAGACTTGATAGGCGCAGACGTCATAACCTTGGAGATAGAAGACGGTCTAGAGGATCGATTGATACAGACGTTCTCAGGGCAGGAATGGATAAGCTCTATAGATCAATCTGAAAATATCCTCAACCTGAGCGTGGACCACGGCGAGTCCCGGATACCAGAAATAGTCCTTCAAGCCTCCAAAGCAGGCGTAACGATTAGGTCGGTGAGCATGCACGAGCCCACTTTAGAAGACGTTTTCCTCAAGTTCACCGGAAAGAAGATCCGAAAGGCCGAGTCTGCAGGATCTGGCAGGATGGTTGCGGTCCAAAGCAGGATGCGAACCAAGAGGCATTAGGCATTAAACGAGGGTGTTAAGAGTTGGAGGTCGATAAATGGCTAGAGTGAACCTCTATGCGGTCTACAGTTTGTGGCTTCGGGAGATGATCAGGTTTTTCAGGCTGAAGAGCAGAGTCTTTGGGTCCTTAGCTCCGCCCTTCTTCTTCCTCGCATTCCTGGGGTTTGGGTTTCGGGGCGCGATGATGCCAGAAATCCCAGAAGGCGTAGATTACATAAGCTTCCTTGCTCCAGGAATCATCGGAATGTCCCTACTATTCTCTTCGACCTTTGGGGGCCTTTCCATGCTCTGGGATCGAGAATTTGGTTTCTTGCGAGAGATTATGGTAGCACCAGTATCGAGGCTTTCCATCGTCATTGGCCGAACTGCAGGAGGCGTGACCACTGCGGTGATGCAAGGGCTCATCATACTGATTCCAGGAATGATCATGGGCATGAGAATCTCAGGCGTCTGGGGCTTCCTTCTTTCCCTCGTCTTCATGGTCCTGATCGCCACCACATTCAACAGCTTGGGCCTTGCCTTCGCATCGCGGATGAAAGATATGTCGGGCTTTTCCCTGATCATGAACTTCATGGTCTTTCCCTTATTCCTTCTCTCTGGAGCCCTCTTTCCCATCGAGAACCTGCCGCCTTGGCTTCGGAGCCTCTCTTATCTCGATCCGTTGACCTATGGCGTGGACGGCCTGAGAGGTGCGCTAGTGGGCGCAAGCTCTTTTTCTCTGGCCTTCGACCTCGTGATTCTAACGATATGCTGTGCAGGCGCCCTCGGCCTTGGTGCGTATCTATTTGAGATCAGCGACGTGGAATAGTCTCATATCTAGATTGTAGTCAAGAATAAACGTGCGGAATTTTCTTTCGACCAGGCACTCAGGGAAGATGAAAAGGCACTTTGAGGACACCCTTTGTCACGAGGATCACCACTATGATTGTGTAAAATATCGAGACCTGAAAATCCCTTAAAAGATCCTTTTTCGAATGCCAGTTACCCTTGCGGCCCTTCTCTGAAAGGACATCAGATGCGCCCCTATGGAGCAATATCAGGCCAAAAATGTTAGAGATCCAGTATCCGATAACCAAGGCTGGAAGGAACAGATCTTTGGAGATGTAGGCTGCAAGATAAGCAAAGGCGTAAGCTATCGGGAGATTTATGAAAGCGTCGTTCCACCACGATAACGGCGAGAGCAGATAGCCCAAAGTCGCCAGGACCCCACCTTTTGCTTTTCTCTTAATCGCATCTCTCTTGTACATTCTGGTGTCCCTCCTTTCGCCTTCCGGAAGGGTATATTTATGTTCTGTTTGTGATACTCAAGTTGTGTATTAGACTATTTACATTAAATTATGATTGTCCGAAGGACGATTTTGTCTCACTCCTTAATGTCGTGATTGTTGCGATAAAATATTTAAGGCTAGCTGGGATATATATTCATCGCATGCCAAAGAGCTTCGCCCACCTTAGACGTTTTGCCACCTTCATATCCCTCGTCCTATTGGCGGCAGTTCTCTGGCTCGCCAATCAATCATTTCCCAACATCGATCTGCAAAAAGTCTTCTACTACCGCGGTCGCCTTGGCAATCGTTCACCTGGTATTCAAACACCTCTTTGAAGATCTGGTGACAAAGAGGATAAAAGCGTCCAAGGCCAGGTATTCCTTCAAAAGGACGGTTTCGATCCTTTATCTTGTGTTCCTGGTCGCAGTGGTGATCAACATCTGGGTAGATAGCACCCAAAACCTCCTCGTATCTTACGGGATCATAGCGGCAGGACTTGCCGTCTCCCTCCAGGACCTGTTCAAGAACTTTGTTGGAGGAATAATCATCTTCGTCACAGGGATCTATCGCGTTGGGGACCGAATCGAGATCAATTCCAAACGGGGGGATGTAATCGACATAGACATCCTCTACACCACCCTAATGGAGATGGGCGAGTGGATGTCGGGCGACCAGGCGACTGGAAGGCTGATTATAATCCCCAATGGGTTCATCTTGTCGGGCCACGTAAACAACTACACCAAGGATCATGACTTCCTCTGGGACGACATAAGCATCCCGATCACCTATGATAGCGATCAACTACCCGCCACTAAAGTGACGGGCATGTAATGTGCCCTGATTGACCAGATCCCCGATCGAGGAGTTTTACAAGATCGGGTGCCGATACGAAAGAATTTATAGTCAAGAACCGATTAGATAGCACTAATCGGTTCTCACCAGAATAGTGCTTAAAGATACGAATAGGCCGAATCTCAAACTCTTGCGAGTTAGAGATTTGGCTCAAAGGTATCGTTAAGCACTATAGTTACCCTGGAATGCCGCCTCAGTTTCAGGCTCTAAGGGTGCCGGTTAAACAGTCCTGGGAGGTAGGGACAGTGCTTGCACCATACAAACATTTCAGTATCAGATCGAGAGGAAGCCGAATTCCGGGATTGACTCCATCAAGTCCGGATACGCATAACTCCAAAAAAAGGAGGGAAACTCTATGTTAGTTTACGTAAAAAACCAATACGGAAAACCGCTAATGCCCTGTAAACCCTCGAAGGCCAGAAAACTTTTGAGCGAAGGTAAGGCCCAGGTTTTGAGGACTAACCCATTCACGATTAAACTTCTTTTTGGAAGCAGTGGGTACACTCAGCCCGTAATAGCAGGCATGGATTCCGGCTCTAACGTATAAGTGTTTAACGATACTTTTCGGACGAATGTCGAACTCGTAAGAGTTCGACATTTTTGCCTATTCGTATCGTTAAGCACTATTCTGGCGAGAACCGATTCGTCTCACCTAAACGGTTCTCGACTATAGTTGGATGTGCTGCCATTGCTAACGGAAATGTACTATATCAATCAGAAGTTCAGTTAAGGCAAGATGTTTCTAAAAAGGTGGATCGACGGAGGATGTACTGAGGAACTCGGAGAGGTCGAAAAACAAGGTACAGGCCAGCGAGGTTCAATAATCGGGCAGCTTCGAGAAGAGTGAGAAGGCTTGCGCCTTCAATAAGGAGCAAGCTTGAATCCCACATTCGAGAAAAGAATTTTGTGGAAGCCATCTTGCAGGTTACCAGGTGGAAGGTAGAAACAGCTTCCTTTGACATCCACAAAATAACTAATCCGGAAGTTTCAGATATTGAGTATCAAGAAGGTCCACAAAAGGGGTTCTACAACGTCAAAGCCTTTGTACTGGATAGGGACGGCTACACATGCCAGCACTGTAAAGGTAAATCAAAGGAAAAAAGGTTAGATTGCCATCATCTTATTTTCAGGAGCAAGGGGGGGGCCTGATACCCCCGAGAACCTTATAACTTTATGCAAAACCTGCCATAAAGCACTCCATGCCGGAGAGTTTGAACTAAAGAAAAAGCGATCAAAAACCAAACATGCAACCGAAATGGGAGTTATCAAAAGCCAGCTTAAAAAATCAAGCTGGTAATTTGAGGAAATTTTCGGATACGAAACCAAGTTCAGAAGAGAACAGTTTTTAGAACTTACAAAAACTCACTATAATGATGCTGTTGCTATCTGTTGCGAGGACGGGCAGACTGTAAAGCTGGATAATACAGTCTACCACAAAAAGCACATCCTTGCGGGTGACTACCAGCAAACGAGAGGGAAAAGGTCAGAGAAGAAAATCCCTACCGGAAAAGTGTTTGGCCTGAGAAAGTTCGATCATGTCAAACAGCGCACCCCGCAGCAAGCTGCGGGGCATGTTCGCGCTGGTCATCAGCTAGTCAAATTCTAGCAAATTCCTCTGCTTGTCGTCCCCTCGCTTCTGGGTTCTTTGTGACCCAACATAATTGCGAATTATGTCCGACATCGCCTTTCTCAGTTCAATCATCTACACAGATGTAACAATTCTTAAGTCGGTTTGGTGACCATCCCAACCGCAGCAAGCTGCGGGGTATTCATTTTAAAATAAAAACAGAAAAAGGGATAGGTTTCATAAGAGGGAAACGATCAAGCGGATATTTTACGTTATGTGATGTTTTCGGCAAAATGATAACTACAAGTATAAATATTATGAGAAACTGCATCAGATTAAGGGCGAGCGGTACAACCTTAATTCAGGCTGTGAATATTTGAACGCATTCCTCCCCCCACTAAAGTGGGGGGGATCCTGCTGCGTTCGTCCTGAATCTGAATCTAAAGGATTCAGCAACATATCCATCTGTTCTTTGAGGCGACGAGATTGGCCCGAATCTTCAAGATAAGGACAAAGAAAGCAGGTCTTCCGCCTGGAACTTTGATCCACGTGGGCGAAAGCAAGGCAGAGGAGGTGACGGTCACCGTCCTAGATTACGACATCAATCAGTACAGAGAGTTCGAGATCGAAGACGTAGATCAATGCATTCCCCTGAAAGATACGCCCTCAATCACTTGGATAGATGTGGTGGGCGTTCACCGTTTGGACATAATCGAGAAGATCGGAAGCGGTTTTGGTATACACCCACTCGTCTTGGAAGACATTGTACATACCGAACAGCGGCCCAAGATGGAGGACTTCGAGAATTACGTATTCATCGTGCTGAAGATGCTCAGCACCGAGGAAAATGAGGAAGATGAAGACGGCGAGGATATAAGGTCCGAGCAAGTCAGTCTGATCGTGGGAAAGTGTTTTGTCATATCCTTCCAGGAGACAAAAGGCGACGTTTTCGATCCTGTGAGAGACAGGATCCGAAAGTCCAAAGGCAAAATTAGGGGAAAGGGTGCTGACTATCTGGCCTACGCTCTGATCGACGCCATCGTTGATCATTACTTTTTCGTACTGGAGGACGTGGGCGAAGATCTAGAGATCCTGGAAGAAGAGCTAATGACGGGTCCCACCATCGAGACCTCCCAGCAGATTCACGAGCTGAAACGGGACATGATATTCCTGCGAAGATCTGTCTGGCCTCTGAGGGACGTTATAAACGCCCTTGCCAGAGGTGAATCTCGGCTGTTCGAAGAGTCTACGGGCATCTATCTTCGGGACGTCTACGATCACACAATCCAGGTGATAGACACGATCGAGACTTTTAGAGATATGCTCTCAGGGATGCTGGACGTCTATTTGTCTTCTATCAGTAACAAGATGAACGAGGTCATGAAGGTCTTGACCATTATCGCCACCATCTTCATACCCTTGACATTAGTTGCGGGGATCTACGGCATGAACTTCGATTATATGCCAGAGCTTCATTGGCGTTGGGGTTATCCGGCCGTGATGATTTTCATGTTCGTTGTTGGCGCGTTGATGGCAATATATTTCAGGAAGAAGAGATGGCTCTAGACATGCATATCCAGCTTTCAATCCCACACATATTTCGTAAGCGTCTGTAGGTAGAGGTGAACGCCATGGTTCTCAGAATGATCGAGATGATCCTCCCCGAAAAGGAGAAAGAGCGCCTCGAAAAGGTGCTGACCAACAACGATCTTCCCATTCTTAGGGTCTGGATACAGCCGATGCTGGGGATCTGGGAGCGACCCGTTGCAGGCCTCTGGAAAAAGAGCGTCGATGAAGATCGGATCCTGGTGAAGGTCTTGGTCTCTACCGAGTACTCAGAGTCCGAGATAGACCATTTCGAGAAGGGGTTCCACAGGACTGAAGGCTGCCGGATGGTGGTCCTCCCTTGTGGCAGCTTCCTTGCCAAGGCTAGAGGTGGAAGAAGAAACGCCAGAGCCGCTCAGTGAAGAGAAGACGGCAAAGAGCAAGCGGATCAGCAGAGAAGAGCTTTACTCAGACATCGCTTACACGACTCGCCTGTCCCGGATTTACGTTTTCATGGCCGTCCTCTCATCGATAGTTGCTGCCATCGGCGTTTTGAGAGATAACGTGGCAGTGTCATTATCGGGGCGATGGTGATAGCGCCGCTTCTTGGCCCGAACGTCTCTTTCTCTCTTGCCACAATACTAGGCGATGCAAAACTTGCTAGAAGCGCCCTGAAGGCAAATTTCGTCGGGATCTTCACGGCGATAGTCATATCCTTCGCCTTGGGCGCGGTCCTTCCGGTCAATCCCGAAACTCCAGAGATCGCGTCTCGGACTGTGGTGGGTCTTGGCGAAGTGGCCCTGGCTCTTGCCTCGGGAAGCGCAGGGGCTCTTGCGTTCACCACCGGCGTTTCTGCGACCCTTATTGGGGTGATTGGTGGCAGTGGCGCTTCTTCCGCCCCTGGTCACTTTCGGCCTTCTCATGGGTTCAAGTCACGAGACTCTTGCCTGGGGCGCGATGCTACTTTTCGTCACGAACTTTATCTGCGTGAACCTCTCAGGAGTTGCCACCTTCCTTGCTCAGGGCATAAGGCCATCAGGCTGGCTTGAGGCAAAGAAGGCGAAGAGGACGTCGTTGGTGGCGATAGTTCTTTGGATTTTCATGCTCGCCGCCCTCGTCATCATAATACTCAGGCGGGGTGTAGTCTAAGGCAAGAAAAATATATATGGGGCCGTTCGCAATCGTTTTCAAGATATTCTTTATAGAGACCAGAAAGACCACCCATTTTGTTCCGGGTCCGCGTTCAAGGAGGTCGGTGCCATGACTGAGACGATTACAGATCAGATGATTAGTGATCCCAAAGGCTCTGGAAAGCTCGATTCTGAGAATTTCAAGAGAGAACATCTGGTCCGGGAGGTGAGGCGTGTCACCTGGGTCGGCCTTGCGGTGAACCTGGGCCTTTCTGCCCTGAAATTCGTAGCAGGGACCTTGGGAAACAGCCAGGCTGTTGTGGCAGATGCGGTTCACAGCCTCTCAGATACCATAACTGACATCGCAGTCCTCGTCGGGATCAAGTTCTGGTCTAAACCCCCTGACCGGAGTCACCCTTACGGCCACTGGCGAATCGAGTTTCTGGTGACGATTTTAATCGGCCTCCTCTTGGCGCTGGTGGCTTTGGGCCTGAGCTACAACGCCCTCGTCTCCCTTCATCAGCCACGCCCTAAACCCCCTGGAATGATAGCGTTTGCTGCGGCGATCATTTCGATAGTCTCAAAAGAGTTTCTCTACCGCTGGACCATATCCGAAGGGCGAAGGCTCAAGTCTGCGGCCCTGATAGCCAACGCCTGGCACCATCGATCCGACGGGTTAAGCTCGATACCCGCCGCCCTGGCAGTGGCTGGAGCAATCCTTGTTCCTTCCTGGACCTTTCTCGACCGCCTCGGTGCGATAGTGGTTTCGCTCTTCATCTTCCAGGCGTCCTGGAAGATCGTTCGACCGTCGATAGAGCAGTTAATCGATCAGGGCGCGCCAGAGGAGATTTGCCAAGGGATCGAGCAGCTCGCCTCAACGACGCCAGGGGTCCTCGAAGTTCACGCGATCCGTACCCGGAACATAGGCTCAGGGATCGAAGTCGATCTTCACGTCCTGGTAGATCCCACGCTCTCAGTCGAGGAAGGGCACAAGATATCCGAGGATGTCAAACGGCGGCTGATCGATTACATATCCGACGTAGTGGACGTGGTCGTCCATCTGGAGCCTTACGAAAAGGGTGAAAAAAGAGATAAGGTTTGAGGGCAAACTCTCCGGGCGGTGCTTTGAGGGTGGGCGATAGAGATATGAGCGAGTGGAAGATTTTCGATCGGGTGATCACGCTGGTGGCGATAGGCGAGGCCATCTTGCTGGCAGGTTTATCCGTGTGGATTTTGGGCTGGGTGATCGGCGTCAAGAAGATGGAAAATCTCGATAAGTTCATGAGCGCCTTCAGCGGCGTTATGATCTCGCTTTTCATGATCGTCGTGGTTCTGCTGCTTCTCGCTCTTTTGATAATGCTCGGTCGTTGGCTGTTTGGAAAAGAAGACGGCCTGATAATCCTTCCTTTCGAAGTTGCCACCGGCGAGAGCGTGTATAGTGGAGATGCACTATCTCATCTGCTCGTTGCAGAGCTGCAGAGGATACGAAAGATACATGGTCGAGAGCTGGAGGGAATAAGGCCGATAGAGTCAGAGCAGTTGAGCCTGCCATTTTTGGCGCCTACAAAGGCTATTGCAAGCGAAAACATCACTTATAGCATTGCAAACATAGGCACTATTGGAACTGGCTCGACCTCAATTCCAGTAGGGCAACTTTTGGTTGCTCTCAAGGGCCTTTGCCCTTGGGGCAACACTGGACGAGTCATCACAGGAAGCTTACAGAAATACGGATCGATGATAAGCTTGGTGGCCTGCCTTGAACACGAAGATGTAAACGCCTGGGAAGTCAGCCGTAAGATTAAATTTTATAGCAAGGTCGACGATGAGCACATTCCAAGCTTGGTCAAGGACCTGGCCTTCAAGATTGCCCATGAACACGCAGAAGACCCATCATCGGCCAAGACTTGGCAAGGGTTCAAGCATTTCACAGAAGCGCTAGATGCTTATTATCAATATACTTTGGCCGAAGATATTAAGGATCTCGAACGCGCCCGCAAGAATTGTCTTCGGGCGGCAAGCCTTGAGCTGAAATATGAAAAGCTCTTGGGCTTGTTGTATAACTTAGGAATGGCCTATTCTGAAAAAAAGAAATATGATCGCGCTGAAAAACTGTTGAAACAAGCGATTGAGATCAAACCTGATTATGGATTTGCATTATTAGGTTTAGGGTACGTTCATGTTATCCAAGGCCAAAATGAGCAAGCGATTATATATTTGGATAAAGCAATCAAATCGGATCCGGAAGACGCCCTTTATCGGGCCTTCAAGGGCGTTGCTCTCAGCAACCTCGAAAGGTGGAACGAAGCGCTCGAATCTTTCGACAAAGCGGTCGACCTCGATCCGGAAGACGCCCTTTATCTGGCCTCCAAGGGCGTTGCTCTCAGCAACCTCGAAAGGTGGAACGAAGCGCTCGAATCTTTCGACAAAGCGGTCGACCTCGATCCAAAAAACGCCCGTTACTGGTCCCGCAAGGGTTTTGCTCTCGAAAAACTCGAACGATGGGACGAAGCGCTCGAATGTCGCAACAAAGCAGTTGAACTCGATCCAAAAAACGCCCGTTACTGGTCCCGCAAGGGTTTTGCTCTCGAAAAACTCGAACGTTGGGACGAAGCGCTCGAATGTCGCAACAAAGCAGTTGAACTCGAGCCGAAAAATGCCGGTTACTGGTCCAATAAAGGTTTTGCTCTCGGCAACCTCAAACGGTGGGACGAAACGCTCGAATGTTACGACAAAGCGATCGAACTCGATCCAGAAAACGCCAGTTACTGGGCCTTCAAGGGCGTTGCTCTCGACAACCTGAACCGACATGAAGAAGCGCTCAAATCTTACGACAAAGTGATCGAACTCGACCCCGATGACGTAACCGCCCACATCGCCCTTGCCCGCTTGCACCGCAAACAGGGCCGCAAGGCCGAAAGCGCCAGAGAATGCGAAGAAGCCCGCCGCCTGATAGATACCGAGAATGAATACAACCGCGCCTGTTTCGAGGCGGTTTGTGGGAGCGCCAATGAGGCGCTCGATCTCTTGAGATCTGCGCTAGAAAAAAAGCAGGCAACGCCAAAATGGGCACGCCAGGACCCCGACTTCGAGTTCATCAGAGACGAGCCCGAGTTCCAAGCGCTCATAGATGAGTTCGCCGAAAAAGAGGGGGGCTCTGGGGAATGATCGCGAATCGCAAGTGGCAATCGTCTGTACGGCGAGGCCTAGCACAAAGGATCGACACTTACAACTTCTTTAACGCTCACACAAAGTAACCTTCAGGAGGACGTCTGATGATCCAAGAGGACCTGGAGCGAGTGCGCCGGACAATGTGAGACCGAAAATATGCTGCGCGCCTCTCGCCTTGGAGGGAACGGAAGGGCAAAACGAGCCTGCTGGCAAGCTTATCCGTATGGATTTTGGACTGTGAGATCAACGTCAAGAATATGGATACTCTCGAAAAATTCATGAGCGCCTTCAGTGGCGTTATGATTTCACGTCTCATGGTCGTCGCTGTTCTGTTGGTTCTCGCTCGTTTGATAATGCTCGGTCGTTGGCTGTTTGGAAAAGAAGGCAGTCTGATAATATTTCCTTTTGAAGTTGTCACCCGATCTTCGGCATGACACAATATGTCATGGCTATATTTTCTCCCTATATCGATTATCGCGTCGTGTCCCATAAACATTAAATTCCTTGACAATCATGACTCTGCTTATGTGGCCCACCAGATTGAGGATAAAGAAGAATACAAGAACGTTATGAAAGGTCGGGCAGCTACACTCTACGGTCCTTTTGAAGAGTGTTGTGATCATGGAAAAACCGAAAAGGGAAACATAGTCTTCGTACTTCAGTAGCTAACATCTCTGTGCCAAACTGCCTGCAAAAATACGTGAACTATTTCGCCCTAAAGGGCAACGCTTCCTGATTCACGAGACTCTAGAATTCACATGTGTTTAGCTTCCTTCAATCGGCATCAGTAAACCCATTTCATGATGGCTCGTGCGACCTGTTCCAAAGAGCTGATTCCAAGCAACTTCGGCTATTGATATTGTTTTCCAATCTGGCACAAGTTGTTGGTCGACATGCTTTCATTGACTGAAACCAACATCAAGCAATTGATTTGGGGGGCTAAACACATACTAAAATTCAACTGGCACCCTACTAACACGGAAAATATGCTAAGGGCCAGTAGTGAAATAACTTGCACATAATCGGGTACGACCATTATACAAAACCGACATGATGCAGAGTCAGTATAATAATTACGAATTGCCCATATGACAAGGTTATTATTTCTTCACGGATCCCAAGCAATGTCGGAAATGGCGAGTGTATGACACGATATTTTACGCATGACCTAGAAACTACAGAATCAACGAATCGGACATACGTGTAATAAAAATTTAAAATATAAATATCATCGAGGACGAATTAGATGGAGCTAATTGGTCCTCACCAGAATAGTGCTTAACGATACGAATAGACCAAATCTCAGACACTTGCGAGTTTGAGATCCATTTTAAATGCGCAAGGAGACCCCGCCCTTCAGGGCGGGGAGGAATTGCGCCCTCCATCTTATGATGGTCAATATGGTCAAATCCAACACTTTTGCATTTTGTGTAATCCGTTTCCCAGATATGATGTTATGTAAACTGACATTCCCTTTCGAGGATCCACCTACATAGCTCAAACCATGTTTGGCATGTCTTACTAATGTCCCTCTTGTCACTCCCATCGATCTGGTTCCCCCATATTGCGCCCTAATACCGCCTTTTTTCGGTTGGAATCTGTGTAATTGCCTCCTATGTAACATAATAGGAGTCCAATAGTACAAGCCACGTTCTGTCAACGCACCACCAACCACAGATCTGGCCAGAACAAACGCATCTACACAATGCGAACTATAGTGTTTAACGATACCTTTTGGACAAATGTCGAACTCGTAAGAGTTCGACATTTTGGCCTATTCGTGTCGTTAAACACTATTCTGGCGAGAACCGATTAGTCTCACCTAATCGGTTCTCGACTATAAATGTTTTTTTAGATTTTTGTGAAGTCTTTTTCAAACGCAGTTCGTCTCTGAGACCTTTCGTTTCAAATCCTTGTTTTAGGTGTAACCTTAGATCGCGATCCACGATCTTGGCATAAAACCACGTTTTGCCTTGTTCCAATGGTGAAAAGTTTTTGTTCCACCGTTTTGCACCTTTTTTCGTCATAGTTTTGACATCTTCAACGACTACATCTGTTATCGGTATGATCTGCCTGAGCTGATAGAGTATTCTCAGTTTAGCGTTCCACCTAGCATGAGTAGAGGATGGTAACGATTTTTTGTTTCGAAGTCGGTTGTGGAATCTGGCGGACCGTCTCCAACAGTTACGAAATCGCCTGAATCATCGCATATTATGTCTAACTTCCAACGATTTCTTGATGTGGTGTGGTGCCTCTGACATTCCATTCAACACAACTTCCTGTGTGCCAACTATAGACCATCCTTCGAACTTACTACCAGGATCGATGCCTAATGCAAGGGGTTGGTTATCAGGTTCAACTTCTTTTTTCAAAATGATGCAAAACACACCTAACTTGTTCCAGTAAGGACTGGCTTGACCATTTTTCAGAAGTAACCTCGCCCCTGTTGGAGTGGTTGGCATCAACTGACGCATCTTAGCGTCCATGACAGGAATGCGCATATTATGCTCTCCAGATCGAGTCTGGGTGAAATGCCCCTTCGGGGTGGCGAAGCAGGCTTAGGGATAAACCCCATCGGATTCGGCGTGTCCAGAAGTGGGCAAAGCGAGGGAGGTACTCTGCCATTCTTAAATAGCCCACGACGCTGCTGCATTTTGTTGCCCCCTAGTCCAACTGTTTAGTTTCGCTTAGCCGTTCGCAAGCCACGGCCTTTAGGCCGTGGTAGTTGACCCGGATAGCATCATTAAGCACTACATTTCAAGGTTTGATCAAAACGTATCTTTAAACACTATAGTATACATCTACACGTTAGTATACGTCATAAGTGTCTATTAGTAGTTTGGTCACATTCGACTAATTGTGAGGTTCGAGAACTATGAGACTTAGAGTTGTGAGTTCAAAAAATGAAATATTCGAGCTAAGCCCGAACGAGATAATGATCCACTTGGCTTTCAGACCTTCTAACGTAGACTTTCTGAACCTGATGAAGAGATGCCCCAGGCTGAGAGCCATTCAGGTGCCACCTTCTTATCACAAAACCATGTCCAAAGCCATGAAACTTTTTCTGGAAATGCAGGGCGTAGACCTCCTGAAAGGCGATGTTTGGGGTCACAGAAAAGACCTCGATGAGTACTTCGTCGTCGAAGAGGGGGCCGTCGAAGAGATCGGCAACATGATCGCCAAGGGCGAGAGCATTGAAGACACCACCTCCCGAATCCAAAAGAAGACAAGACTGGCACCAGATCTAATAAAATATATCGCTAAGTCCAAGATCACCGCCTGATACGTCAGGCGGACCCCTAAATCTTATCATTTAGATCTCTTTTGAGCATCTTTCTAAAGGCCTTCTTTCTTTGTTTCGAGATTAATTTTGATATAACCTCCCTCTTTTGTGAACCAGGTCTCTGTAAATGTTTCAAAGAGAGACGCGTTATACCACCAATATTTATCCCACAAGATTGTGAACAATTCCCAGATTTGTAGAATATCTGAATTCCTGTTATGGATGCAGATCATCGAAGAAAATCTGAAAAACGAACACGAAAAGCCCATTTTTGTAATGTTACCCATTCGTTCGCATGTTGATGAGTTTCAATGATTCACAGCCACAATCTTGAATTCTTGTCATCGCCAAACTGACGTGGCCATTAGAAGAATATAATCGAGAGCTAATTGGATGAAATTAATCAGTTCTCGAAAGATTAGTGCTTAACAATACGAATAGAACAAACCTCAAACTTTTGTGAGTTTGAGATTTATCCGAAAGTTGTCGTTAAGCATTATAGTCCCAGATGCTGACACTGGCAAAAGGCCCTTGTTTTTGCACAAGAGTCCGTTTCAAAACTATTTATAGTCAAGAACCGATTAGATAACACTAATCAGTTCTCACCAGAATAGTGCTTAACAATACGAATAGGCCAAATCTCAAACTCTTGCGAGTTAGAGATTTGGCTCAAAGGTATCATTGAGCACTATATCTCACCGATCATCACAGATAGAAGTTTGCACGCTGTTTGAAGAAGGGAATGGCGATTTTTGTTTCTGCGGGTCTAACTGGCGAAAACCAGTAGGCTTCGCTATTTTGAAATGGGCACCAAAATCCCCTAGTCGCAGAAGACTGAATCTGAGACGACTTAAGTTACAGAAGGGACGAAAAGGGGATCTACTAAGTCCCACGTCTTTCCTCGCATGAGAAACTTTGTGGTGGTGGGAAACGTGGCTACCACGTCTCCAGACTTCTTTCTTGAAGATATTCCTGGCACCTCAGGCAGGCTGGATATCCTTTGCAGGTGCATCAACTCCGTCTTCGTCCTATCACATGGGATTAGAAAGGACGTTCAGATATTCCTAATTCTCTGCGGCGGCGATACGCCAAAGACCTTATGCCTGAGGGGGCAGGATCTTCGTCACCTTAACCCTGATGAAAGGACGACCGCTGCTCTGATGAAGAAAGCCCTGGCCTTGGATGCAACGGAACTATGGCAAAGATCCACCCCAGGAATATTCGTCCGCCAGGGAAGTCTTAAGAATCTCTCAATTTTGAGGGACGGCACGATCTATTATTTAAGAGAGGACGGCCCCGACGTCAGGGAACAAGAATTGAACCCAGACCGAGATGCAACCTTCTTCTTAGGCGACCACATGGGCGTTCGAGAAGAAGACGAAAAGCTTCTCGAAGAGCTAGGTGCAAAGGTGGTATCCGTGGGGCCACGAAGCCTCCATGCCGATCACTGTATAGTGCTGATAAACAACGAACTTGATAGAAGAGAAGCGTCGCTATGAGCGAAAATATCGAGAAGAATTTGGCAGAGATCGCGACGACCGCAAGAAAGATCCTCGAGCTTGGCCCCATCTGTGACAGCTGTCTTGGCCGTCAGTTTGCCATGCTCTCGACAGGCCTTTCCAACTCAGAGAGAGGCAAGTCCATCAAGATTTTTCTGGCTATGGCCGGATCCATAGAAGGTGGACAAACCTTGCTAGAAGAGCTTGCTCCAAGCTCCAAGAACGCAAGGATGTCACTTGGCAAAGGCGAACCAGAAACACTAGAAACGTGTTGGGTCTGTCTTGGCGAGATGGAGCCAGAAAGGCTGGACCGATGGGCCGAAATGGCAATCAGGGAGACTAGACATTTTCAGCACGAGACTTTTCTCGTGGGAACGAAGATAAGTGGTCTTCTGGCTGAGAACGAAGAGATACTCCTGGCAGACGGCGGCTCCAAACACGCAGAACCGATGAAATCCGAGATGAATCGGGAGGTCGGAAAGAGGATCGCAGAGAAGACCGGAAAAGACGTGGCTTTCGATTCACCCCACGTTCTTTCCATTCTCAACTTGGCAAAAGAATCGATCGAACTTCAGGTCGTGTCCCTCTACATATTGGGAAGATACCGGAAACTAAAGCGAGGTTTTCCTCAGACCAGATGGCCCTGTCGCGATTGTGGTGGCAGCGGATGCGAGACGTGCAACTACACCGGCCGAAGGTATCAAGAGTCGGTAGACGAGCTGATACGAGATCCGATAATCGAGGCTGCCAGATGTGAAGATACCGTATTTCACGGTTCAGGCAGGGAAGACATAGACGCGAAGATGCTGGGAACTGGAAGGCCCTTCGTGGTCGAAGCGGTCTCGCCCGCGATAAGAGAAGTGGATCTACCTAAACTGCAAGAAGAGATCAACCAAAGAGCTGCAGGAAAGGTGGAACTTTTAGATCTAGTTATCACCAAAAAAGGCACAGTAGAGCACCTGAAGAAAGCCGAGCTGGACAAGACTTACACCATGCTGGTGGATTTTGGCCAGGAAATCTCAGAAGAAAAGCTTAAATCGGTTCTGAGTGGATTGGTGGGCTTGATCGAACAGCGCACCCCAAATCGCGTCTCTCACAGGAGAGCCGACAAAGTCCGGACAAAAGAGGTTTATAGTGTCAGGCTAGACGAGGTTGCTGGAAAACGCGCTAGGATTACCATAGAAGGATCCAGTGGCCTGTACGTAAAAGAGCTGATATCGGGGGATGAAGGAAGGACGAATCCCAGTCTGGCAGGGCTCTTGGGTGTAGACGCAAAAGTGGCAGAGCTGGACGTAATAAAGGTAGGTGGAAAGGCAGATGCCAAAGTCACACGGAATACGGAGACGGACAAGAGATAAGTTGAGCAAGTCGGTCAGGGCCCGGGGGATATCCCCGGTGAGCAGAGTAATCCAGGATTTCGATGAAGGTCAGATGGTTCACATAATTCTGGACCCCAGCATACACAAAGGTATGCCCAACCCTAAGTTTCATGGGAAGACTGGCAAAGTTGCAGGAAAGCGAGGCAGAGCTTTCTTGTTGAAAGTGAAGGACGGAAATGCCATGAAGACGGTTATAGTCCTCCCTGAACATCTGAAGCCCCAGAATTGAGATGATAGTCAAAAAGATTTTGAACGAAGAATTGCTCGCTCTTGCCGAAGTCAAAGAGGTCCTAGAAGAGATCCGGCTCAGGAGGGTAGACGAACCCGAAGAGCTGGGCTACGAGCTGAGACGGGCGATTAAGCACGCAGACATCTTCGCTCACAACTCTGCCGAGGAGAACCGGCGCATGGTAGAAGACCTTCTCGAACTTGAGAAGATCTCTCCAGAGATTGCAACCAAGGTCGCTGACGTTCGGCCCATAACCCGGGACGAACTCAGGGCCGTATATGCAAAGGAGCGGTTCACCCTGGTAGACGAGGACCTAGATGCCACACTGGACATCGTGATTAAAAATAAGTAACGTGGGGAGGAATGGCCTTGGGCAACAGATCTTCGCGAAGAGAAGAGGTAGCTTGGATTCTCGATTACTTGCCTTACGGGCACGTTTCCGATGCCAGGGGCGGCTATCAGAAAAAACCCCTGGTCCAAGCGATAGGCGAAAGAGATTTCGTCATAATGGAGCTGATCCCAAAAGTGGATGCTACGCCGGAGATCGGCGTTAGAGTCCGAATAAGTGGCAAGGATCGAAACGTCATTGACCGGGTCAACCGTCGCATCGATTATGAGGATCTATCTCACGGTGCCCTGGTCGAACTCCCTTACATGCTCCAGCAGCTAGTTTTACAGAAAGAAGCGAGATACATTCGTTTTTTCAATGAGGCAGGACCTTTGACCACAAGGATGCACGCCCTTGAACTCCTGCCAGGTATCGGCAAGAAGCTTATGTGGTCTATCTTGAACGAGCGGAAGAAAGGAGCCTTCAAGAGCTTTGAAAACCTCACTGAGAGGGTCAAGGGCCTTTACAATCCAGAGAAACTGATCGCTAACAGGATCGAGGATGAACTGAGAGACCAAAAGATCAAGTACAGGGTTTTCGCGACAGAGTCTCGAAGGCGGTAAACGCTTTTTCAAAAGTGCTTAAGTGCTTAAGTGCGCTCAAGTGCTTCAAAGTGTCTTATTCTTTTGCAGGGTGGATCTGATGTTTGCTTCAGGATGGAAATTCCCACGAAAATGGACTACACATGCCATCGGAACATATCGATTTTCATCATGTGGACATGGGCCTTTTGATCATGGATGCCGTTAATATACATAAAGAGAATCGCAATGAAAAAGAGAGGGCAGCATTTTCTCATTGATGTGAGAGTTTTAAAGAGGATCGGAGACTATGCTTGTCTCGACGAACAAGACCGCATCCTCGAAGTTGGGCCAGGCACCGGCAACCTAACCTCTGTTCTATCTGAACGAACAGGTCATGTAACCGTGATAGAGGTTGATCCAAGGCTTGCGTCAGATCTTTTGGGACGCTTTCCAAACGTCGAGGTCATAAGGGGAGATGCGCTCCGAGTCCCCCTTCCCGATTACAATAAAGTGGTCTCGAACCTGCCCTACCAGATCTCTTCGAAGATTACATTCAGGTTGCTCGAGCGACCTTTCGAGCTTGCGGTTCTGATGTATCAGTGGGAGTTTGCCAAACGAATGGTGGCAACTGTGGGGACTAAGGATTATGGCCGGCTCGCCCTGAACGTTGCGCTCCGGGCCGAGGTGAAAATTCTGGAGCGTGTCCCAAAGGGCGCTTTTCGGCCTTCGCCCATGGTACAGTCTGCGATAGTGAAGCTAACGCCGCGAAAGGAACTTCTTTTCGCAGATGAAAAGGTCTTTGATAATTTGACATTATCTCTTTTCAATCAGCGCAGAAAGAAGGTGAAGAAAGGGCTTGCCATGATGAAAGCATCGACTGATGCGATATCGCGAATCGATCCCGCTCTTTTGGAGAAGCGGCCCCAGGACCTCACCATTGACGATGTGATATTGATCGCACAAGCGATATCCTCTTTTGACTGAAAAAGAATCAAGAAGGCAAAGGCCGTGCTAGATTCAATTTCAACGATTGCTATTTCCATGAAAATAGCATCGCATCATATCGATTTTCATATTTTCGGGCATGAACCTTTGGATCATGGGCGGGATCATAGGTGCTTTCAATACGAACGCAGCAGGATTCCCACGACTTTGAGTCGTGGGAGGAATACGCTCCAATCGACTGCTCCACATGTCCATACATGCCAAGAGCCGAATTTCTGCGGGGTGAAAGAAGCTGAATTTTTTATACTCATAGATCAAAACCATCTTGATGATCGCATCAGTAGAGCGTTCTGAGGTTTCAGGTGAAGTTTTCGTCCCGCCATCCAAGAGCTACACCCACAGGGCGATCATAATCAGCGCCCTTGGGGCAGGGGGCCTTGTAAAAAGGCCGCTCATATCAGCGGATACAAAAGCCACTATCTCGGCTGTAGAGGCTTTCGGGGCACTTACGGATCTCGATAGTGACCTGGAAGTCGCAGGCGTTAGAGGAAAGCCTCTCACTCCAGAGGACATAATAGACGTAAAGAACTCGGGCACCACCCTTCGGTTCATGTCGGCGGTGGCAGCTTTGACCCAAGGTGCCATCTTGACTGGCGACTCGTCCATCAGGCGAAGGCCCAACGGTCCCTTGATCCAGGCGTTAAACGATCTGGGCGCGCAGGCGTTCTCCATCAGAGAAAACGACTGCGCACCGTTGGTAGTTCGAGGAAAGATGTCTGGCGGCAGGATCTCTCTTGACGGAAGCGTGAGTTCTCAGTTTCTTTCAGCTTTGCTCATAGCCTGCCCCCTCGCAAAAGACGATGCCGAAATCAGAATCACGGGCGAGCTCAAGTCGAGGCCTTACGCCGAGATCACCCTTGAGATGCTAAAAGAATCTGGGGCCAAGATCGAGACCAACTTTAAGACGTTCCGATTCGAAGGAGGTCAGTGTTACAACCTTGGAGACTACACCGTCCCTGGTGACTTCTCTTCTGCCTCTTATCTCCTGGCTGCGGCCGCAGTTACCGGGTCCAAACTTGTGGTTAAAGGGCTCAGACCCTCAAAACAGGGTGATTCTACCATTGTTGACGTTCTGGAAAGGATGGGCGCCCGGATATCCTGGGACAAGGACGCGGGGATACTCAAGATCGAGGGCGGCGAGCTATTAGGAATCGAAGTCGATGCCAGCCTCACACCAGATCTCGTGCCCACGATAGCGGTCTTAGGAGCCGTTGCCAGCGGAAAAACAGTGATTAAAAACGCAGAACACGTCCGGCATAAGGAGACCGATCGGCTTTCTGCCATGGCCACAGAGCTATCCAAGATGGGCATTGAGATCGAAGAGAGGCCCGACGGCCTCGTGATAGAAGGCGGCAAGTTGAGTGGCGCTTTGGTGAGCGGACATCACGATCACAGGATAGTGATGGCTTTGACTGTGGCGGGAATGGTCGCGGGCGATACCACCATAGATACGGCCGAGTCGGTCACCATATCTTATCCTGATTTCTTCCAGGACATAATCAAGATCGGCGCAGAGGTTAAGGTTGCAGAGGGATGAGACCGATTCGCGCCCTCTTCGCCTGATCGCTATAGTGTTTAACGATACCTTTCGGACAAATGTCGAACTCGTAAGAGTCCGACATTTTGGCCTTATTCGTATCGTTAAGCACTAATCTTTCGAGAACCGATTAGCCTCACCTAAGAGGCTCTCGACTATAATCGCTTTTTCGGATTTGCGTTCCACGTTCCTTGTCCTCGGTCTATATCAAAAGTCTTATTTAGGAGGAGTCAGTTTCTGGTCTGGATTAACGTTCGCGACTAACTTACCGTTCGCGATTGATTTATTCGCCCCATCGGCGCGGCCGATGATTGGGCGGCGTCGGAGCCATGTTCCGGGGCTGCTCCAGAGAGTCTCTGAAAATAGGGCGTGACGTTTGGTCTTTTGGGGACTCAGACGTTCTGGAGGAATAATTTGGCAGAAGATACTGAAGAGATAAAACACATCGTTCGGATAATGAATGCCAACCTCGATGGCCACCAGCAAGTTCAGATGGCCCTTACCGGCATCAAAGGCATAGGAAGGCGGAACGCTCGATTGTTGGTCCAAAAGGCCGAAGTCGATCCACATGAGACTCTTGGTCTGTTACCAGACGAAATGATCTCCAAACTGAGAGATATCGTAGAATCGGCACAGGATCACTTGCCTACGTGGATGAAGAACCGGAGAAATGACCTCCTGACCGGCGAAGATCTGCACATTGTTGGCACCGACCTCATGCTTATCCAGAGAGAAGAGATGGACATCATGAGAAATACCAGGAGCTACAGAGGGATCAGACATGAGCGTGGTCTTCGCGTGAGAGGTCAGCGCACCAGGTCCACTGGTCGTAAGGGCTCTACTGTAGGCGTCAGCAGGAAGAAGAGGTAGGCGAGGTGAATTAATATGGGATATCCTGGTAAGAGTCACAAATCTTACGATACACCTCGACACCCCTGGGAAGCCGACAGACTGGCCCAGGAAGTTGTGCTGGTTAAAGGCTACGGGCTGCGCAACAAAAGAGAGCTTTGGAAGGCCCACAGCATGCTCAGAAAGTACCGTCGTGTCAGCAGGCTCCTCCTTGCTGCCTCTGCCCGTGGAGAAGGTGGTGCTGAGGTGACGACTGAAGATGTGCTGAAACACTTGAAAGGGTACGGCATGCTAAACGAGGATGGTGACCTGGACGCAGTTCTTTCGATGAAGCTGGAACGCATCCTGGAAAGGAGGCTCCAGACTCAGGTTTACCGTCAAGGTCTAGCAAAGACCTTGAGGCAGTCGCGTCAGTTCATAACCCATGGGCACATACAGATATCTGGGCGCAAGGTTACCGTTCCTGGATATTACGTAAAACGTGGCGAAGAGATGACCATTGACTACTATCCCGGGTCGCCCATGGCCCAGGAGAGCCATCCAGAACGGGCCGTCAGAATACCTAAGGTGGAAGGATAAAAATGGCAGCAGAGGGTAAGTGGGGCGTAGCCAACATATATGCCTCCTTTAACAACACGATCATAACCATAACCGATCTCACCGGCGCAGAGACGATCGCCAAGATATCGGGCGGTATGGTGGTCAAGGCCGCAAGAGACGAAAGTTCGCCTTATACGGCCATGCAGATGGCAGGTCAGATCGCCGAACAGGCCATGAGCAAGGGGATATTGGGAGTCCACGTGAAAGTAAGGGCGCCCGGTGGCAACAAGCAGAGGTCACCAGGACCTGGCGCTCAGGCAGCCATCAGGGCTTTGGCAAGAGCCGGGCTGAAGATCGGCAGGATAGAAGACGTGACTCCAATTCCGCACGACGGCACAAAGCCTTCTGGCGGTAAGAGGGGCCGAAGGGTGTAATTCGTGCGCGTTGAACTCATAGAGCTTAGGGAAAACCGGGCTAAGTTCCTCCTTAGAGGAGCAAAGCCCTCCTTTGCCAACGCCATAAGGCGGGCATGTCTGAGCGAAGTGCCCACCCTGGCCCTCGATGAGATAAGTATATATGATAATACGTCGGTGCTGTTCGATGAGCAACTCTCCTTGAGGTTAGGGCTTTTGCCTCTCAAGGCGGAAGATCTCGATCAGTTCGTCGTCCAGGACGAGTGCGAATGTGGTGGAGTCGGTTGTCCTGCCTGTCAGGTGACCATGACCCTCTCTGCAGAAGGTCCTGGCACGGTGTATTCCCGAGACGTCATGTTTGCAGATCCAGGAGTGATGGTGGCCTACAAAAACATACCCATCGTGATCCTTGGTGAAGGCGAAAAGTTGATGTTGGAGGGGGTTGTCACCCTGAACAGAGGGACCGTTCATGCCAAATGGCAAGCTGGGACCCTTTGTGGGTACAAGAACCTGCCCGAAATCCTGATCGGCGAAAGCTGTGATGGTTGCGGAAAGTGTGTCGAGGTCTGTCCCCGGAATATACTGGTGATGGAAAAAGGCGTATTAAAGGTCACAGATCAAGTAAGCTGCTCTATCTGCAAGCTCTGCGTGGACGAGTGTGGAAAGGGCGCGATTCAAGTTGTGCCAATTCGTGACACTTTCGTGATGAAAATCGATAGCGATGGTTCGATATCGGCCAAAGATCAAGTGATCGGTGCTGCAGAAGAGATCAAAAAGCGTGCTATGGCGCTCAGCGAGCAGTTAGCTCAATTCGCATAAACCCTAAATGTGCGGGGGTTGCCAAGCCAGGTCAAAGGCGCAAGGTTGAGGGCCTTGTCTCGTAGGAGTTCGTGGGTTCGAATCCCATCCCCCGCACCAAAATTATCTTTTCTGATGGCGATTTTGGATAGATTTCTTCACTGCACTTGTCTACATATCTACGGGAGATTGCTATGCAAGATACCATTCGAATGACTGTGAACCCGATCGATGGGCTGGTGGATGAAACGGTTGCGATAACCCTGAGCGGGTGCAACGCCGGTGACGAGGTCACGGCTCCGTGCGACGATGCACAATGCTGACGGGAACCTGTGGCAATCAGTGGCCCTGTTCGTCGCCAATCAGAACGGCACGGTTGATGTCACGCACGACGCCCCAACATCTGGTTCCTACGCAGGGGTCGATCCTATGGGGCTTTTCTGGTCCATGGAAACGGTGGAAGATGGTGATTACGAATGGACACTAGATTCGGCACTTATAAATATTAGTGCTATTATAAATGGGGCAGTCGAAGCTGAAGCAACCTACCGCCAGATCTACCGCGCGGCTGGAGTTCAGACCGATGAGGTCATGAACATGGGCCTGTCGGGCCGGTTTTTTTATCAGCTCACAGCGGAGCCGCAACCGGCTATCCTCGTAGTGGGTGGGTCATCGGGATTTGGTTGGACCCAGAATATGGCGGCACTGCTGGCATCACGAGGGTTTGCTTCCTTGGCGGTACGGTATTTCGGCGAGGAAGGATTACCGGCCATGCTGTCTGAAATTCCGCTTGAGTATTTTAAAACCGCTCTCGATTGGCTTTCGAACAGGCCCGGTGTCGCTGCCGATCGAATCGGGGTTGTTGGTATTTCAAAGGGAGGCGAATTGGCGCTCGTGATCGGAAGCTCATTTCCCGAGATAAAGGCGGTGGTTGCTTTTGCGCCCTTTGCCGTCGTCATGCAAGGGCTGGGTCCACAACCAGCATCGTCATGGACATTGAATGGGATCCCTCTGCCCTATCTGCCACTTGAAGGCGCCGAGAAATACTTTCAAACGGATGTTGAACGACCGATCATCTCCTTCCGCGAGCTCTATCTCAGCAATTACCAGAACAATCCCGAAATCGCCCGTGAAGCTGCCATTCCCGTCGAAAAGATTAACGGTCCGGTATTAATTGTTACGGGGAGTGATGATCAGGCAGCCCCCTCGGACATTTTTGGAGATATGGCCATGGAACGCCTCAAGCAACATAATCACCCGCATCATTACGAACATCTCTGTTATCAAGATGCTGGCCATTCGCTGGGATATGTCAATACACCGACGACAGTGACCAGGATATTGATCGAGGTCATGGGTTTTTATCTCAATCTGGGCGGAACGCCATCGGCAACTGCCCATGCCAGAACTGATTCATTGCCGAAGGTGCTCGGCTTTCTCAAGGATTGTTTATAGAGCCCACATTTTCATGGAAACGTCAGTAATCGGCTCTTGGCCGGATCTTGATCTGAAATAGCTTGGGCCAGAATTTGCCGGTCACAAAAAACCGATCGGCGCGAGGATCGTAAGCGATCCCGTTGAGGACGTCAGATCGCACCTTTTCGTCCTCGCTGAGGAGCCCAGATAGGTTGATCCAGCCCAGGACTTCACCGGTTTTTGGTGATATCCGAACGACTCGATCCGTCTTCCAGACGTTGGCGTATATCTCTCCTTTGACGTATTCAAGCTCGTTTAGGTTCTTGACAGGGACACCCTTGTCCAGGACATGAACTGAATTCACCTCTTCAAAGGTCACAGGATCCAGAACGTGAAGCGTTGCAGTCCCATCGCTCATGATCAAATGCTCACCGTTCTGGGCGAGTCCCCAGCCTTCGGAAGGATAAGAAAAAACGCCATTTAGACTGAAGTTCTCAAGATTCCAGATAAAGCCGCCCCTGGATCGCCATGTGAGCTGGATCAGCTCATCCTGCCAAAGGCACAGTCCCTCTCCGAAAAATTGGGCAGGAAGGCCGCGCATCCTCAGGACCTGGCCAGATGAAATATCGACCTCCCGAAGGCTCGACTGGCCATAAAGTCCAGTGCTCTCGTAGAGAGTACCATTGTGATAGACAAGGCCTTGGGTGAACGCGGCAGGATCATGAGGGCATGTCTCAATAATCTCATAGCCGTATACCTGAGCTGGAGCTGGCGCAGCTTCAAGGCAGCCTGAAATGAAGACGAAAAGGATGATGATGAGCGCAGGAGTCATAGTATGCGAAACCGGTTTTTCAGCCGAGTCATGATAAACTTTGTGGAATATCGTAAAGCTACCCACACGAAAACAGGATAGACCCATAAGTTCTTTTATCCCGAGCAAAAATGAGCGACATCAGAATGAAAGGCGATGTAAGAACAGAATTTGCGGTGATCATAAGGCGGTTTGAGCCTCGCGACTTTTCCGCAGTCGTGGAGATCGATAGAGGTGCTGGTGGCAAACACGAGCCCTACCTTTTCACCCACTTTTACGAGAACTACCCCACAACCTTCATGGTGGCAGAAATGGGGGGCCGATTGGCAGGATTGATTATGGGGTTTAAGCAATCGCCCCTCGATGGCAGGGTCTTTTGGCTTGCGGTTCGGCCAGGGTTTGAGGGAAGGGGCATCGGTCGGAGGCTCATGATCGAACTTCTGAACAAGTTCAGGCAGCTTGGCACCATGAGGATCATCCTCGAAGTGAGAATCGGAAACCGGAGGGCTCAGGATCTCTACAGAGATCTCAGGTTTGAGGCGGTGGCGGCCTGTCCTGACTACTATCCAGACAACGAAGGCGCCATAATCATGAGAAAGATGCTGTAAATTGATAATTCAAATACTATATTTATATCACACACTGTAGAACTCACTCGCTCCTTGGACACGTTCCCAAAACCACCACCAATGAGACGCCTTCGCGGGCTAATTCCCCTTTTAAGACGGCTTTGGCAGCCTCGCAGGTCGTGGGCATATCGAGCCACTTCACCTTTATCATCGCGTCCAAAAATGGCGTTAAGTCTGCAACATTTTGGCACCCCGTCATGGCAGCAACCCTGTTTTGGAGAAGTACCACCAGAACATCTCGCTCGTTATACAAGGAGTCCAACAGCCCCTGGATCCCAGAATGGATCAGTGCGTAATCCCCTATTAGGGCGATCCCCTTTTCAGCAAAACCCGATGCCACGCCGATCGAAGATCCCAGGCCGTAAACCACGTCCACCGTCTCAAGAGGCGGCCTTACGGCTCTTATGTTGCATCCGGCATCTCCTGCGACCGGAACATCTAGATCTCGAACCGCCTCGTATACTGGCCAGTAAGGGCAATCATCGCAGATGCCCCTTGAACCTCGCTCTCGGGCGGCCTCCGGCGCGTCTTCTGCCGCCCGGACCGATCCGGAGGAGTCGATCGTATCTAAAGCGAGCTTCAGGTCTTCTGGCTTTAGCCTGCCCCAGGGCAAGTCTCCCGTCAGCTTTCCATGAACTTTATCGCTCATCCTGAGCTGAAATTCTATGAAAGGCGCAGGCTCTTCTGCGATCAAGACCTTTCTGTGACTCTGGATGAAACTGCGGATTGAACACCAGGGAAGCGGATGGGCGTATCCTGTCACCAATAACGGGGCGGTCAGCTCTGACGCCATGCGAGCGGGTCTTCCCGAGGTGATGATCCCCACATCGCCCTCGCCCTGGCAAAGAAAATTGAGCGTCGACGTCTCAGACGCCTCGCTCATCAGGGGCAAGACATCTTTTCGGTACCTCTGGTGTCTGCCTTTTGCAGTCAAGTTCCAGATGGATCTATCGAACGTCTTAGATCTGGAAGGTGCCCTTGGCGCAAAAGCGGATGCATTCGAAGATGAATCGGGGGACGCGTTGAAGCGGGAGTTAAGGGGGCCCCCACCTCCAACGTCATCCACAATATTATTCGTAAGGTCGAAGGTAGTTCTGACGATCACCGGCGCGCTGATCTTTTCAGAAAGGTCGTAAGCCTCGTGGAGGGCGAAACCGAGCGATTTTGGATTTGGTGGGTCCAGCACAGGAACTTCACAAAGCGAGCCGTAATGTCTTATGTCCAGCTCGACCTGAGATCCGCGTGGCCCAACATCCTCGGCCACCAGAATCACAAGCCCCGCCCCGATGGTGTGAGTGGGCGCGATCGAAAGGGGATCTGAAAGGAGGTTTACGCCCAGGTGTTTTACCAGGACCAGAGATCTAAGACCCGTCGCTGAAGCTCCCAAAGCCACCTCCAAGGCCACCTTCTCGTTTGTGGCCATCTGAACCCCATCGAGCGATTCGGCCGCCTCTGTGATGGGATAACCTGGAACGTAGGTCAAAACCTCAACGCCTGCTTTTGACACGGCCGCCCTCAAGGCTTCAAGCCCCGTAAATTTGGTCATCCTGCAACGCACCTCTTAACAAAGTTCTTCCAACATCGATCTTATCGATTCCAATCTCGATATCCTGCCATCTGTTTCCTATACCCTTGGATTTTATCTTGACTTTGTCACATTTCAGATTCAATCACTAAATCGGTAACTACCGAGCCTATGTTGCCACGCAGATAACGAGTCAGTTTCTTATTACGTTTCAATCTACTTGTATGCATGCGGTGGCTACCACAGGTTTAAGGTTTGCCCGGTGGGTTGTAACTGTCTAATCTGACAAAGTCAAGTTATATCTCTGGCTTTACGGAATCAGCAGACTTGGAATAATAGGGAACCGCCGCCAAAGCTCCTATTAGGCCTTGTCCGTCCATCACAATCTCGACTCTGGCTTGCTCTGCTTCAGAGACCGCGAGGTTGTGATTTATCCGCTCCTTTCTGCAAAGGTGCGCATAAGGCATCAGGGCAGAAGACGGATCAAAGCTCCTCGATACCACCATTCCTGTGTCTTCAGATACCGTGTATTTTTCCAAGAGACGACGAAAGTCTTCGATCATGCCGTCTGCCTTTCTGGGAAGACAAGCAAACTCGACCACAGTGGATACGCAGTTTTGGGTCTTTGTGGGCACGGGGAAGAGCTGGACGAGTGCGTGAGAGATGTATCTTGCCTCAGGCCTGTCCACAGCTTCGGCGATGTTGTGCACCAATGACCAAGTGGCCCCTTCAGTCTTTGAGTCTGTATCGTCCACCCCGATGACGATCCTCTCTCGCCTGGGCAAAACGATGGTCCCTCGTCCCACTTTGCCACCGCCTGAATCGGATACGTTGCTCCGGATAACGTCTCCTGCCCCTGCCCTTGTGACAGTGGCACCAACGCCACCTCCGCCAAGGCCAGCATATGTGATCTCAACTTCGTCTCCGTTCACCTCGACAGATTCGAATCCCGCCGACCTCTTGGAAGAGGCAAGTTCTAAGTCGGCTTTTCCGCGCCTGACCAGATACCTGAACCATTCTCCCATGGATCGTGACTGAACCACCAAGGGTCCTTTGGAGTAGTGATAAAGAGACCATGCAGACCCACCATAACAGCGGGATCGCTCCAATATCTCTACCAAGTCGCCATCTGGATCGGCGATGGCATGAATCTGTTTGTAAACTACCGCGTAAGGATCTTCAAGAGTCAACACGCAAATCACCTCTCAGCCATCGAAGATAAGGGTTCTCCTATCTTGAGATTTTCCTTAACTCTCGACCTCTTTAAGGTTGCTGATCGCCTGAGGTGCGATCGTCTCAAATCGAGGGTGAACTACCCCGCCCTTCAGGGCGGGGTAGTTCACCGAATCATGAGTTATAAGCAGATCCAGAACCACTCCTCGTATTCCGGAGAGTTGATGACCCTGGTATCTGCGGGAATGTGAACGTGATTTCCCCAAAATCCTCTGAACTTAGATGAACCGGCCTCGTAGACAAACCCGCAGCGGAAAAAGCCCCTGTCCTGGTTTATTCTATCGACATAAAACGTTCGCACAACGCCAGCCGATCCGATAGAGTCGTACCACTGGATGTCGTAGGTGAGTTTGCCCTCATCGCCAAGAGACATTATGGCGTCGATGGCGGTAACGGTTCCTGGCTGAAAGACGTCCTCTCTCAGATCGTGGGCGATCACCTCTAAGTTTTCGAACCGCGCTTTGGTGGTCGGACCTTCGATGATGATTTCGGGAATGATCACCTTTCCGCCGTTCTGCTCTTTGTGTTTCGTTTCTTCAGAGAATGCCTGGAATTTGCCCTCGATCATGGATGCGTCTTCCTGGATGATTCGAATGTACATGTCATCTTTGTGAGGGTAGTGGTCCATCCTGAAAGCGTTCGGTTCTGGCCACCCACCATCGTAGTACGCCATGTACCACCAGTTCGTTTTTTCGTTTATGGAATCGATCACGTGGGTGTTCATATTTTCGTCGAAATGGTACACCATCTCGATATCACCTTCTTTGTCCAGATGGGCTAGGATATCAAAGATAGAGAAATGTCCCGGCTGGAAAATGTCTTTTCTCTCCGTCTCTATCTTGAGAGGGTCGTAGTTGAAGGTCCCGATTGAGTCGATGGTAATCTTTCCGGGGAAGATATAGTTCGTATCAGTGATATTACCAAATATATTACTACTTGAAGCGTCCACAGGTGATCGATCCTCGACGCATCCAGCGATAGACATAACGGCTATAGCCAACGCAACAAAGCCCATCAAGACGTGTTTCTTGACATTAGGTCTCATAAAAAACTCTAGTATGATTTAGCCCTTATATATCTACGTATTCGGTGGAACTTATTCTCAAATTTTAAACAATCTTTTCGTCGTTGAAACCATCCATCTCCAGTTCAGTGAAACGTGGAGAAAAACCAAACCCCCCAGCAATAGACCGCTTCTATCGTGAAGCAATGTGATCTGAAACATGAGAAGCGTTTTTGGGCCCACACCAATTAATACAAGAAACCCTGGATATTTGATGACGCCGGTGATGAAGCATGCTAGGAAAGAGGCAACCAACCCCAAATCGATAACGTATTTTGTCCCACTCTTATTCATCAGATACCGCATTCGGCTCCAAATATTTAATCTTCGCCATCACTTGAAGAGAGCACTTATCCGGGGATCAAAAGCCACATTATTCGCCCCTTCTGCGCCGGAAAGTCATGCTGGACAGATCCTGACCGCCCTTATCAGCCGTTCGAAGAGGGTGACCCCGGGCCCGGTAATCCTCATGGCAGTTTTTCCTTGCAGCCGCCCAAAAGCCATCGGAGAAAATGCGCTTTCTATCAAAAAAGAGCTACTATGCCCGCGAAAACGCGCAAATTCGATCTTCATCAGCCTGCCAGGTCCTCGAAGGAGAAGGGGCGACCGGTTCAAAATTGAGCACCTGGAATCAGTACCATTCAGCCCATTTTGGGGTACTTGAGTATAGTCAAGAACCGATTAGGTGTGACGTACGTGTTTAGCTCCCCATTACAGTTCGTCCAGATTGACCTAAAACTCATTTGAACCACAACAATTTTATACTATATAATAATATTCTATTGTGAGGCAGATGGACAAAGACGAAATCATCAAGCAACTTCAAGCTTCACTTGACCAGGCCAAGCGTGAGAATCAAATTGCGTGCGGCCCACCCCGCCCTAACGGACGGGGTATGCTTCGGGGCCGCACGCCCGGTTTTCCGGATATCAGAAATCTTTGAGTCTTCGTTGCCCAGATTTCCCAGATCTGCACGATTGAAACTCTACTTTCGGTTTCCTCTAAACAGTCTCCAAAGTTTTACCGATTTAAAGGAACACGAAAAACTGGCGAGGGTTCACTTCATCCTGTTAGCGACTTATCGTCGCTAACTCCCGTTAACTCCAAGAGTTAACGAGACCGACCTAAAGGTCAGGGTATCCGTGACCCTCCGCGCTCCCGAAGTAATGAATAACACAACCTCAGAAAGCTTCTTTTCTGAGGGAAGTGTAGCTCTGCTTTACCAGAAAAGAATGTGCAAGGGGTGGGCGACCAAGGCACCTTGATGCCGTCGCCTCGCCTTTCTGCCCCGCCTTTTTTTAGATGTGGCAGGCTACGACCTGCTTTACCTCTTCTATATCGAGATCTCAATTGGCGAACTTGTACCCCAGAGTATCTGTGTAACCTCCTCGATAAGTGTAGATTGCCACGCCCACTGGTGTGATCCCAACGTCTTTCATCTTCGCAGCAGCAGAAGGATTGAAACAACGAGCTTCAAGCCAGGATTTAACCTCAAAAGCCTCATTGAACCCAGAACTTGCCCATGCCTGCGCAGTCTCTTTGGGACCAGTTCCAACAAGCGACTCAGAATCGCCATGCCCACTGAGATATCTGGCCATTAATTCGAGGTTTGGACCTTCACTTGCCTTTGGCTGAGAAGCTTTCAACAACCTTTTGATAACGTCGTCCGGACTCTCACCCCCTTTTTTTCAATGCTTCCAAAGCCTTCTGAACCTCGTCAGATAAGAGCGGCTTAGGTTCTGGTTGAGTTGCCTCTAAGGGCCCGTAGCGAAATAACTTGCGCATATACGTGTACACCCATTACACGAAACCAACATGAAGCGGATTCAGTATAATAATTACAAATCATTCATATAACAAGGTTATTTCTTCGCGGGCCCTAAGAGCATCTTGACAACGTCGTTCAGGCATTCGCCTTCCATCCTCAAATTATCCAAACCCACCCTAACCTCTTCAGATAATGCAGTATCAGGTGCAGACGCGGCATTTTGGGGCAAGGCTTCAGACTTGGACGAATAGGATTCCAAAAGTCAGCCTACTGCACCATCGAAAGTCTCGTTCTTCTCCCTTAAAGCGCTCAAAACAGAATGACGTTCTTCAGAAATTGTAATGGTTTTCTTCTTCTGGCTCATGCCAATAGCTCACACCTTCAAGCCTAAGTAGTTTACACCCCACACCCGAAATATCTATCAAAAAATGACCCAATTTACGATTCCAACGGCCTTTTTAAGATCTTCAAAATGCGCCAGAGTTTAAAAAATTTATAAAAAAGTTGATTTGGCCGACCAGATTCAGAGCTTCGAGAGGGCGTCTTTTAGTTTCTGGGTGCATATTTCCATTACTTCAGCGGCCTCTCGTATCTTTTGAGCTGCCTCAGCACTAATCTCTTCAACCTGATCAGCCCGGTTTCGAAAACTCTTGGCATGACCGTCATTATGCTCGATCCAGTGGTTTAACAGATGTTCTGCCTCAAACTTTTCCATATTTACCACCATCCAACTCTAACCAAACCCATGATAGACACATGGCCGAAACCATGATCAAACTAGCGATTAACCTGGTGTTAAATCTTCATACTATTCAGTAACTTCGGTCAATCATGTAATCGGCCAACTCCAAAAGCAAAGTCTTGACAGGAGAGTCCTTAAGAACCTTCAAGGCATCTTTTCCCTGTTCGACTAGAGTAGTTGCCTTGGTCTTGGCATACTCTATCGAACCGCTATTTTGAAGAGTATCGAGAGCCGCTTTGATCTCTTCTTGGGTGGCGTTCTTCTTGCCAAAGATCTCAAGCTCGACACCATGGTCCATGGCATGAATCATTATCAGCGTCTTCTTCCCCTCGGCCAGATCGCCGCCCCTGGGCTTTCCCAGAACGTCCATTGGTGCAGTGAGATCCAGAACATCATCTTCAATCTGAAATCCCATGCCAACCAACCGGCCAAACTCTTCGAGCCCTCTCAACTCATCCTCTGAAGCCCCGACCAACTTTGCCCCTACCCAGGCAGCAGCTCCATAGAGCACGCCGGTCTTCTTTTCCACCATCTCTAGATACTCGTCCTCAGAAACCTGGCTTCTTTTCTCGAACTCCAGGTCGAGCCACTGTCCTTCGCATATGGCGGCGCACGTTTTGGCCAACATGTCCATCGCCGCCACTATGTTTGCGGGGTTAGATTCAGTTTTTGCAATTATTTCGAACGCTTTCGAGTATAGGGTATCGCCTGCCAATATGGCACCAGACTCGTCCCATTTCACGTGGACTGCAGGCATTCCCCGTCTCGTCTCTGCATTATCCATTATGTCGTCATGGATCAAGGTGAAGTTGTGGACCAATTCTATTGAGACCGCGGCCGGAATTGCTGCCCTGGGATCGCCCCCCACCGCTTCTGTAGCCATGAGTAGCATGCCAGGTCTTAGTCTCTTTCCCCCAGCATCCACCAGATGCCTGCTGGCCTCGTAAAGCCCTTTAGGGTGAACGATCGGGAGCATATCCTCGATCGCTTCTGATACCATGATCGCACGCCGTTTCACCTCGTCATCAAGCGTCATCATATCTCACCTCGGATGGAAACTTAGGGAAGAACTAACCCTTGTCCATTTCTCAATATATGGATGGTATAGCCCAACTCGTAACCAGTACCTTCTGCCATCATCAAGTACTTCCCATGAGATTCCAGGTTGCCGTGGCTAGTAATCACGTTTTCTGGATTTATGGTTCTCAAGAGTTCCCAATGATCTTCGACGCAAGCGTGACCTGATACGTGGAGGTTCTCGTATATCCTAGCACCCCTCATCTTGAGCTTCGTCTCCACAACATAACGATTCGATTTGTTCAAAGGCTGAGGAATTATGCCAGCGCTGAACATCACCTTGTCGCCAGATTCTATCTTGTATCCGGTCTCGCCGTTGGCAACCCTGCCCAGAACCGCGCCCGGCTCACCTTGATGGCCAGTCATGATGGGAAGATACTTGTCTTTTCCTTCAGCCGTCATTTTCTTAAAGAACTTGTCTACACTCTTCCTTCTACCGTAAACGATGAGTTCGTCGTCCTTGGGTGCATATCCAGTTCTTTTGGCAGTTCCCCAATACTTTTCCATCGATCTTCCAAGCAAAACCGGCTTTCGCCCCATCTCATGCGCGGCTTCGATTATGGCTTTGATCCTGGCTATGTGAGAGGCGAAGGTGGTGATCATGACGCCAGACTTCGTCTCTTCAGTGCCCATCAAAGCGTCCCAAACCAAGTCTTTTGCGATCTGTTCTGAAGGCGTCTTTCCCGATATCCCCGCGTTGGTGGTTTCGGTTATCAGCAATATGACACCTTCTTTCTCAAGCTGTCTTAGCCTTGCAAAGTCAGGAGGTTGGCCTAAAGTGGGGCTCCGGTCCATCTTAAAGTCGTTTGCGTACAAAATGACGCCGTCAGGAGTATGTAATGCTGCAAATACACAGTCCACTATGCTGTGCTGGACTCTAACGAATTCCAAGTCTACCTTCGGCGTAATTTGGTAGGTCTCGCCCGAGTTTAGCGTTACGATCTTGTTGCTGACGTTGGAATGCCTTTCCGCCTTGATCTCCTGGGAGATTAGATCAGCGGTGAAGGGCGACGCTATGATCGGCGCCTTGTACTTTTGAGCCAACTTTGAAATGGCACCTATGTGATCCAGATGGCCATGGGTACAGACGATCGCTCTGACTTTTCCGTCGACGTTCCTCATGACGGTATCGTCGGGAATTGCCCCCATCGAGATTAGTTCAGAGGGGTGGAGCCTTTCGATATCTGTGTCTTCGTGAATCTGAACTCTGTCCAGACGGAGGCCCATATCCATGATCACCACATCATGGCCGATCCTGATTGCGGTCATGTTCCGCCCGATCTCTTCGTAGCCTCCGACCGCTACGATTTCAATATCCTTCATCTTTTACATCACTCTTTCAATAGGTTGCACATCTAATCTGCTAACCGATTCTATCGAGATAATCGCCCATAATTATCGCAAGATTATCTCTCACGCGGACCTGTATTTCATCAATAGCGCAGATCCGCATTCTTTAATTAATCATAGATTATATATTCAATGCTAACTCGGTCGGCACAACGATTGTTATCTACCCGGACCCACCATCCTTCTAGTGGCAAACGTTCTCGTGTCGAAACCTCTTTGCCCCAAAATCTCTTGCACTTTTCCTCTCACGATCACGGGTGCGCCACCCATCTCCATTAAATTGGCAGATCCTGTCAAGAACATGGCAGTTTTCAGTTCCTTTGCGTAACGGCAGAGGACCTTGGCCACTTCATCAGGGCCTTTGATCGCTGGAGCAAGAAGCGACAACGCACAACCTGCCATAGTCGCACCAAGTGCCAAGCTCTTGGCAACGTCCAATCCGTTTCTTATCCCGCCTGAAGATATTACTTTTGCACCTGCCGAGACACTCTCAACGATGCTCACAGGCGTTGGCACGCCCCAGTCCCAAAAGAGTCGGCCCATTTGGGCTGATTCAATGTCACCGTTCTCTTCAGCTCTGTAAACTTCAACCCCTGCCCAAGAGGTTCCGCCAAGCCCACCCACGTCGATCATTTTGACCCCTGCCCCAACCAAGGCAGAAGCGTCTTCCCAAGAGATCCCCGCACCGGTTTCTTTCACGATTAATGGGATCTTTCCGGTCGATGCGGCTTTGATTGCTTCGAGTGCACCATTGCCTTCGGCTTCTCCTTCGGGTTGGATGCACTCTTGAAGGGCGTTGAGATGAATCGCGATGGCATCTGCATCAATCATCTCGGCAAGATTTTCTAGCATCTTGGGCCCACCTCTTCGGAGCTGGACCGAGCCTATGTTCCCTACTAGAGGGACATCAGGTGCCACATCTCTCACCGCAGAGAAGGTGTCTGCAAGTTCGGGATTTTCTAAAGCTGCCCTCTGTGAGCCAACGCCCAAGGCGACGCCCATTTCTTGGGCTGCGAGAGCCAAGTTCACGTTGATCTTCTTGACGTCAGGGTGGCCTCCGGTCATTGCGCAGATCATCATGGGAAAAGACAGGTCCTTTCCCAAAAACTTGCACCTTGTATCGATCTTTGAAGCATCGATTTCTGGCAGGGCCCTGTGAACTAGCATCAAGTCGCCAAAGGGTCTCCATTCCGACTCGACCTCTTCTTCGACGCAGATCCTGATGTGGTCCAGTTTTCTACTGGGGGTGCTCATCTGGATGCCTCCGCAGGACCTTCTACGCGAGTTCCCACTTTCTCACATCGGAGCACTTTTTCGACCAACCCAGCTTTTCCGGCGTTGAATATGGTCGAGGCGATCCCTTTATCAGCGAGTCTCAAAAGCTCAAGGAGCTTTCCCTTCATCCCACCTGTGACGTCAACACCCCTGCTCCCACCGAGCTGAGACTCGATTCGAGGCAAGGTTTCTTTAGTCACAGTTTTCAGGACTTGACCATCGAAGATGACGCCATCTGCAGCCGTGCCCAAGGCCACTACTTCGGGATTTAGCGATTCTGCGAGATGGGTGACTAGCTGATCGCCCGAAACAATTTCGATACCATTTGACGTATCCATCGCAACGTCTCCGTGAAGCACTGGAAGAAGACCTCGATTCAGCATTGCCAATATCGGTTTCGTCTCCATCATCTCTATCCTCCCGCCTTTAAGGAGGGTGTTTCCGAGGGGATGGACCGGAATGGGGTGGAGACCTGCATCGTCCAAATGCTCTACAACTAGATCGTTAAGTCTGACCACGGAACGATGTGTTTCGAGGATCCCTTTGGGGTTGAACCTCTCTTTTAAGCCGTACTGCTTAGCTTGGATATGTCCAAAGGAGCCTGCCCCGTGTATCAATATCAAATCATCAGGACAGCTCGTAATCTCCATTGCGATCCTCTTGATCTCTCCGGTCCGTGGAAATTCGGCTCGAGTTTTGTCAGTAAGTATGCTTCCGCCGATCTTCAGTATCTTAACCATTTTTTCCGTCCTTCATTCCAACCTTGCACCTTCACAGCCCGTTGCAACGTGGAAAGGCTTACCACCCGCTTGGGATATGGCGATCATCGTCTTTACCAACCCTTGAGGATCTGTTGGGGGAATGGCTATAATGCATCCGCCACCACCAGCTCCAGTCAGCTTTGCACCAAGGGCCTCGCCTGCACTCCTGGCGGCATAGACCAGATCGCTCAGCTCTTTTGTTCCCACGCCAATGGCTTCAAGGAGTCCATGGTTTGCGTTCATCAGCTGGCCCAACTCCTCGAGCTTTCCATCCTTCATCATGTTTAGAGCCTCTCTGGATATTTCACCAATGGACTCGAATATGGGGCCTACTATGTGGGGGTACTTGGTCCTGAAGTTCTGAACCTTCTCGACTTCAGACTTGGTGTCGTGAGGTACGCCGGTCCAACCTATCACCAGGTCCAGTTCTGGAAGGTCAAGAGATTGTTGGGGTCCTGCTTGGATCAATTGGTAGCCACCAAAAGTGGCAAGTGCCGTGTCCATGGGCGATCCAAGGCCACTTTGGACTTCTTTTTCTACCTGGTGGGATTCCCATGCGAGGTCTTCTAAAGAGAGGCCGAGATCTTGGTGGTGGTTCAAGGCAGCAAGGGTCGCAACGACGACAGAAGCGGAAGATCCAAGGCCGGAAGACGGTGGTATTTCTGACTCCACCACCACTCGAACATTTGAGGCGTCAAAACGTTTCAGAACCGCGTAAACGTACCTGGCGGCGAGGATCGCCTTCTTTGAAATGTCCTCTGTCAACACCTTTTCGGTGATGAGATCTATCGAAAACCCTTCGACCACCAGTCTCATGTCGGGAATAGATATCTCCAACTTGCCAGGCGCATCTTCAATCCGGGCTCTTACTCGAAGGTCGATTGCTGCTCCGAGGGCAGGAACGCCGGAGACCACGGCGTGTTCGCCGAAGAGTATCACCTTTCCGGGCGCAGAGGCAATGGTCAAAGACAAGTTCTCCTCAAGTGAATATTATGGCTCCGTAACCTACCACCTGACTGTAATCTCCAGTCACATCGCCACTGGTGGCGTAACGGAGAAGTTGGCCACTGCTTGCACCTAAGATTTTGGATGCGGTTATGGTCGCCGCAATGGGACCGTACCCGCAAGCTGAGAGGTTCAAACCGTAAACGCGCTTGTAGATCTCGGGAACGTCCATCTTCAAGATCGCCTCGATCGCCATCGAGTCTTTCCTGCTGGCCTCTTCTTGGTGTTCGTAATGGGTAAAGTCACTGCTTGCGATAATGGTGCAATCTCGTCCCAAATCCCGAATGGCGTTCCCCACAGCTTCGCCCACTTCTACCGCAGTTTCCTCGTCCTGAAGACCCATGCATATGGGTAAAATCTTGAAATCGGCGAACCGGTACTGAAGGAAAGGGATCTGAACTTCCAAAGAGTGCTCGTATAGATGAGCAGATTCATCCGTTTCTATTATGCAGCCCCCCAGAGCATTGGCCAGCTCAAGGTCACAATCAACCACACCGAGAGGGGTCATCCATGACTCCCTGGAAAGGGCGACTGGCAATCCCAAGCCGTGATGGTTGGGCCCGATGAGGACATACGTATCTTTTGGACGTAGATGGGCGTAAACCTCAGCGGCCACAGTGCCTGAATACATGTAGCCTGCATGTGGCGAGACAGCGCCAAAAATGGGCATATCTGTCCCGGACTTACCTGCAAATGCCTCATCCAGCTCTTCTTTCAAGCCTTCGGGGTCTCTGGAGTAAAACTGGCCTGCAACTGTGGGGTGTCTCATCCTTAATCAAAACTCCATTTCAAAGTCTGAAACCGAGTATCTGAACCGCTCGTCTTCGCCTCGTTCTTTCAGCACCTCTCTTGCCAGGAGCCAGTAGATCAAGGTCAATGCCTTTCGACCTTTGTTGTTGGTGGGGATTACCAGGTCCACGTTGGACGTTAAGTTGTTGGTATCGCAGAGGGCTACTACTGGGATCCCTACGTCAAGGGCTTCGTTCACAGCCTGACCGTCTCCGCTCGGATCTGTAATTACGAGAACGTCTGGTTCGATATACTCGGCGTAGTTGGGGTTAGTCAGGGTGTTGGGAACAAAGCGGCTCACCATTGCCTTTCCGCCAACCGCCTTGGCGAACATGGTGGCAGGGCGCTGGCCGTATTGTCTGGCTGAAACGACCAGGATTTTTGAGGGGTCGTACCTGGCCAAGAACTTGGCCGCGAGCCTTATGCGTCGGTCCGTCGACTGGACGTCCAAGACGTAAAGGCCGTCTGTACGCACTCTGTAAATGTAATCCATCATGCTCTTCGTTTTTTGTTGCGTGCCTATGTGTACGCCTGCGGCGAGATACTCATCTATAGGGATGAGAGTTTCGTACTCCTCAGTTACCGCGATCACATCCTCTTCCAAAAATTTCACCTACCTAGGGGTTCTAAAGATCCATTTCAACGGTTATGGTACCTTTTGACGGTTATTGGGATCGCTCCCAGTTCCATCTCTTCTAAAGCTATTTCGAGGGGGTCTATGGACTCGGTCTTAATATATACCGGGGCGCCCATCAAAACCTGCAGAGCTCGAGCCCCCACTATTCTGGCGCGCTCATATCGTGTATATTTCTCTGTCTTCGAATCCTTCAAGTAGCCACCTCAAAAGAAAGTATAAATGGTGGGGTTGCTGAGATTCGAACTCAGGTTACGGCGTCCCGAACGCCGAAGGATAACCAGGCTACCCTACAACCCCGTACCTTTATTGATACCTTCGAAGTACGTCCACGATCTCCACGTGAGTTAGGAGCATACGCCTACAGCAATAGCTGTCGATGCCCAGGTCGTCCATCACTTTCCCTGGTGGCTCAGACTTTATCCGCTCCTTGTATTCGTCCCATACCTCAGAAATAAGGGTTCCACAGGAGAAACACCTAACCGGGATCAAGTGACCTCACCTGTAAGACTTCTGGTATTTAGCTCTAGCACCTGGACCGCCAGCCTTCTTGCGCTCTTTTTGCCTGTGATCGTTGACCAGAAGAGTTCTGTCATAATCCATGTAGGCCTCTTTGAGGGCGTTGTCGCCAGTCCATTTCACGACACCACGAGCAATGGCAGTGCGGACTGCATCTGCCTGGCCAACGAAACCCCCGCCCCGCACATTCACGTCTATGTCTATGTTGGTCATCTGGCCCCCTGCTATGAGGACCGGCTCCATCATCTTTATCTTGGTGATCCAGGGTTCCATGATCTCCAGAGGCTTTTTGTTGACGCGAATCCGTCCCTGCCCCTCTCTTAAAGTGGCCCTGGCCACCGCCATTTTCTTCTTACCCGATGAGTTGACTATCTTCATGATGAACCTTCCTAGAATTTTGATCCGAAACTTCTGCTCAAATCACCAAGTTCCACGTATTTAGCCGTACCGAGCCGCCTAATGCTAGCTTTCGATGGCCTTTCAAGCTCCATGCCCTCAAACTCTGAAGGGACACCTACGTAGACTCGGAGTCTAGATACGGCATCGCGTCCGCGCTTCGTTTTGTGAGGGAGCATCCCACGGACGGTTCTTTTCAAAATCCTCTCGGGCCTCTTGGGGAAATAAGGACCTTTTTCTGTCGAGCCCTTGTTTCTCATTTCGGTGTATTCTCGATAAATGGTCTCTTTCCGACCTGAGATTATGGCCTTTTCGGCGTTTACTATGTTGATCTCTTCTCCTGTGAGAAGCTTTGCTGCCGCCAAACTGGCCAGACGTCCCAGGATCATCCCAGATGCGTCAATAATCATCAGATCACCTTAAAATAATCACGCCAGAACCTTTTGGATTGCGTTTCATCAGCTCTTCTATCTTAACACACTCGCCACCGACCGAACTTATCTTGGAGATCGCTTGCCCACTGAAATTGAGCGCTGCAATCGTAACCTTGTGGTCGAGGTCTCCAGTACCAAGTACCTTTCCTGCGACCAGAACTATGTCGTCGGCTTTGGTGTGCCTGTTGACCTTACTGATGTTCACGGCGGCGTAATTGCGCCTGGGCTTCTCAAGCCGGAGAGCCAAGTCGCGCCAGATGGGCGCCCTGTTCTCTCGAGTTGCGGCTTTGAGATTGCCTATGAGATTGACTATATTCGGATTGGTCTTCCTGATTTTTTTCATCAGATTCCTCCGCAAAGCCTCTTTTGCGAGACCAACTTACGCGCGAAGACGCACGTTCGGGCCGTCTCGGACCATGTGCCAGAGAGCTTAAGCTCTCTTTGCGGACCGCTAAGAGCACCTGATTAACAGTATTTAAGCGTTGTGACCCCATCCATAATTTCTTATGGAAATGGTCTGGCCATGAGGCCGGTACGTATCGATTTTCATTTTTCTGGCATGGGCCTTCGGATCATGGGTGTTTCAAAACTATTTATGTGGTCTTTGATCACAGATCGAAGTTTACACACCATTTGAGGCAAAAGATCGCGACTCTTTTTCTGTCTAGGTGTTTTATCTGACGAAAACAGCATGTGGCACTATTTTTGAAACCAGCTCAATGTCACATAGTAATTTTCGTGCTTTGGGGATGTGTCTACGAATTATGGGCGTTTCGTCAGATAAAGCGATCCCGCCACTTTCTGGCCTTGCAAACTGGGAGACGATTTGCCTCATCACCGAGAAGATGGGCTACTCAATAAATTTCGACCTTGTGAGTTGCATTCGGAGCTTATAGGCTGTGGTACTAATCTTCAAAAGTAATTGTGCCAAAAATAATTATTATATATTTTTTGAAATTAATTAAAAATTTATGGTTTTGGCAGTGTAGTTACACATAAATAGCCTTAATACTATCAATATGTTATGGGATCACAACGGAGATATACAGCTATTTCCGTAACTACTCAGCTATAGGACTCTTTGACAGGGCAGACAGCGGGTATGAAAGGGTTTCCCATAAACGCATTTTGAATAGCGTCAAGAACACGGTATCCATTCTTCCGTGCAGTGGATATGTATCCGC
>Ga0208771_1000058_pt1 | contig 70246 bp, 70 predicted proteins | sample AntAceMetag02UKX_FD_184775 | JGI IMG/M metagenome (GOLD analysis project Ga0208771, IMG submission 184775) | Saline lake microbial communities from Ace Lake, Antarctica - Antarctic Ace Lake Metagenome 02UKX (SPAdes) (version 2) | ecosystem: Environmental > Aquatic > Non-marine Saline and... | reverse complement strand
CCTGAACTGCAAGGTGATATAGTAAAATATGCCACTCATTAAGTCAAGAAAATTGTGAGGGAAATTGAAAACAATTTGGTGTTTAACCAATTGATATAAAAGCAGTTACTATTTTACAGGAGCCTTAGCTCCTCTTTTGGAAACGTCTTCGTGATTCTATAAATATTCACAGTTATCTCTTTACCAAGTTTCCACACATTCAGATCGCGGAAGTTAACGATCTTATCACCCATCACATGCTTCCCTTTTTTCGCTTCACGCTAGAAGCTGCGCTCGATGAAGCCACCCCCCAGTACCTCTTCGCCTCTGTAGAATACCGCGACCTGGCCGGGCGCTATCGCCCTCTGCGCGTCGTCGAACGCGCCCTCAACTGTAGCGTGGCCCGTGCGCGTAACCCGCGCACGCGCCTCGGAACGGCCGTACCTGATCTTCACCGTGCAGTCCATAATTGTTGGAGGCTCGTTGAAGGGGATCCAGCTGCAATCTCCGACAATCATACCGTTTTTATGGAGATCGTCCTCGCCCCCAAGGACCACTGTGTTCGTGGACGGTTTGATACGGGTAACGTAAAGGGGCCTGCCGCCCCCTATCCCGAGGCCGTGCCTCTGTCCGACCGTGTAAAAGGCTATGCCTTCGTGCTCGCCGAGCTTCCTGCCGCCGGCATCGATGACATCCCCCTTCCTTGCCAGGCCGGGATATCTCTCCTTTAAAAACTTTCCGTAGTCGCGCCCCTCTATGAAGCAGACGTCGTGGCTCGACCTTCTTTCCCGGAGGCCCGGTCCCATCCGGCCGTAAATTTCCCGGACCCTCTTCTTCTCCACCATGCCGAGGGGAAAAAGGGACCTCGAGAGCTGGCCCTGCGTCAGGCGCGAGAGAAAGTATGTCTGGTCGTACTTCGGGTCGGCGGCACGAAGGAGCCTGCAGCGCCCGTTTCCCGCGGTCCGGGCGTAGTGGCCGGTTGCGGCAAAGACGGCTCCGACATCGTCCGCCGCCCGAAGAAGGGCGGGAAACTTGACGGAGCGGTTGCAGACGACGCATGGATTCGGCGTCCGCCCCCGCCCGTACTCGGGAGCAAAGTAGCCGATGACGGTGGACTCAAACTCCTCCGAAACGTCCTCGACGCGGAGGGGGATGCCCAGCCCTTCGGCCGCCTTTATCGAGGACTCGAGAGCGGCGGTGCCGCAACAGGAGCCCTCTCCTCCCGCCGGGGAACAGTGCGGCCAGAGAACAAGGTGGACTCCGATCACCTCGTACCCTTCTTTCTGAAGCAGTGCGGCGGCGACACTGCTGTCCACCCCCCCGCTCATCCCGACAACGACCTTCGCCTTCATATTTCGCAGGGTGTATTTAAAAGCACATGCCGATTTTATTTTTTAACCGGGTCCTGGAGCACGGCCTCTATTGTGCCGCCACGCCGCCCGTCGAAAATGGCTTTCAGCTCATCTACTTCCTGTGAGCTCCCGTTCCCGTGATCTCCTCGTGGCTGTCCCTGTACTCGATAAAAAGCCGCGAGAGCTCCATGACCTCTGATTTGATGGTCTGTTCGTCCAGCGTGACGAACCTGTAGTCATCCAGCAATACTTTGCCCCCGGCGATCACATACCGGATCTCGTCCCCGTTTGCCGCCCAGATCAGGTTCTCGATCACGTTGTCGGCGCGGGTCGGCACGAGGTTGGTTCTCTCAAGGGAGATCAGAATAACGTCGGCTTTACGCCCGGGTTCCAGCCGCCCCGCGTTTGCCCTCACGATGTCAGCGGCGTCTGCGGTGACCATCTCCAGAACCTTCCGTGCAGGGAGAACCCGCGCGTCCCTGTGGAGTGCTTTCTGGTACTGGGAGGCGAGTCTCGCCGCGGCTATCATGTTCTGGTTGTCGGCGCTTCCCGACCCGTCTGTCGATATTGCGACTTTTATACCCAGCCGCAGCATTTCCATGATGGGCGGCATACCGGAGCCGAGTATTGTGTTCGCGAGCGGATTGTGAACGACCATCGTCCCCGTATCGCGAATGAGCAGGAGATCTTTCTCCGTCGAGTTTACCTGGTGAGCCAGGAGGGTCATATCATCGAGGATTCCTATAGAGCCGGCGTATTCAACGGGCGTCCGGCCGTATGTCTCGACGAACCACTTTGTCGTTGCCGGTTCCTCCGAGCTGTGGATGTGGAACAGGCAGGAGTGCTCCCGCGCCCAGGCCTTCAGCGCCATCAGCAGCTCTGGCCCGTTGGAGAAGAACTGGTCGGGGCCGGGTATGAACCGTATCCTCTGAACCCCGGCGTACTCCTTGCTGTAGCGGTCGAGCCGCCCCACCGCCTCCTCCACGCTGTCGAGGATTCTCTCATCGTAGTTCCTGTCCTGGCTGCCCACGGCGACCGTCATGTCGGTTCCGGCGATAGTATTCGCTTCGACTATCTCGGCTACCCGGTACTTGTTGAAGTTGCAATGGTGAACGAGGGAGGTCGTTATCCCGTACGATATGTCGTCGAGCCGCGCCTTGAGATATGTAACGAGGTTCGGCGACTTCCCGAAGCTCGTCTCGAGCTCATCCCTCTTCTCGTTCATGAAGCCTGTAAACAGGTTGACGGCGTGGTCGAGCCACCAGGTGAGCGGCTCGTCCTTTGCGACGCCTATGAGGGGCGATTCGTGGTCGTGGCCATGCGCCTTCACAAATCCCGGCAGGAGCACGCCGTCGAGGCACGGTATGCCGTCGCCGCCCCCCTGCCCTATGACCTCAAGCTCGTTTCCGCATCTCTCCGTGATTCCCCTGCTTATTTCTTCTGAGAATGGCCCCGCCTCGATTATCGCTCCCCCTTCCATGAGAACATAGCCGTCCTCGATTCTCGTGTCCCGTCCGGCCCGGTCGCTCATGGGGACCATGAGCCTGGCCCGAATTATCTTGTACCGCTTATCCATAACCTCTCCTTTTATATATCTTTTGTTACAGGATGGGAATGTAACTGAAGAAGTTGGATTTTTCAACAGAAAGGAAGGAGAGAGTCAGCCACCAGAAAGGAGAAGCCGGAAACCGACTTACTTCCAGCCTTTCCTGACACTGTGGGCGGAGAACAGGACGAGGTTGCCGTCCGCTATCGGCCTGACGCGGACCTTCCCGAAAATCGTTATCTTATCCCCCGTCCTCAGGCCGGACAGCAGCACGCGGTTACCCGCGTCCTTTTGAATGTAGTAGGGCAACGGCAGGAACTCTCCCCTGAACTTTATCGCCGTATCGTTGGATAGGTTGAGGTCCTTCTCAAAGTTTGAAAAGAACGTGCTCACTATCGAGAACCTCTCCCTGATGCGAACGTACTCCCCGTCGTGCTCTTCGGGGAGGTTGGAGAGATCGTCGGGGTTGAGTTCCGTGTAAGACACCTGTTCTTCGTCCCCCACTACCTCGAGGACAGCCTCATCGTCGCTCAGGCTCCAGCCATTCCGGATATCCTCGACCCTTACGACGAACTTCGGGTTGACGTACCTTTTCACGCCCTTGCCGATTCGCTCGATGTAGCCGACGATCGTTATACGGTCTCCCTTCTGTATCTTCTTGAACCTATCCATGTCCCTGTAATCGTACTTGCAGATAAAACACGGCAGCTTGGAATCGCGCAGGACGAACTTCGCGTAGAAATACTCCTTGAACCCCTTCTTCTTTTCCGACTTCGTGAAGGTCCTCTTATGATCCGCCATGAGGTCCTGGATGATGACCTTGCGCCCGTACAAGCGCTCGCTGTTTATGATGTGCGGATTGTATTGCTCCCCTCTGATAACCGGTATATCTGCCGGGCAGCAGGGGGCCGTGAGAACCAGGATCAGGATTGCCTGACAGAAGACGCTGAAGAACCACAAGAACTTATTCATATGATGAACATTCACTTTCGCTTTCATCTCCCCCCCCATTCCCCGAGCTCTCCGTGGACTCCCCCTCGCTTGAACACCCGGTGTCCCCGCTTTCCTCCCCGGCATCGGCGCCCTCCGCTGTCCCCGACGCCAGGGCGCTGATCTCCTCCTCGATTCCGCCCATGCTCGAGAGAAGGCTCTGGACGGTTTGGTTGAGATTCTCCAGCTCCTTCTTTATGGACTCGAGGCTCCCGGCACTATCCAGGGTCACCTCCGACACGTCGGCCACCTCGGAATATGTCGCCGAGACGCCCTCGTTGACCCTGTCCACATCGGATGACACTCCCCTCATTGCCTGATCTGTTTCGCTGCTGACGGACGACATGCTAGAGAGCTTCCCCCCGGCGTCCAGCTGGCCCTCGCAGATCACGTTCAGTGCTTTTATGATCTCTTCCTGGTTTGTCAGCAGCAGCCGCTGCGCCGTGTCCTCCAGCGCCTTCGGGTCCCGGATATCCACGGCTATGACGCTCGTCATCGGCGCTCTGTATTGGGCGGGTCCGACCGCTATCCCGGCCTCCCCCGGCGCACTGTCCACCCTCTTCACCGTTATCTTCTTCCCCTCTCTGGCAGCGGCGGCGATGACATCCAGCATTGCACGCTCGAACTGGTCGCCGTCACACGTAACGCTCGTGAAGCTGTTATCCAATCCGACATCGCCGGCAAGAGCAGCAGTCTGGGCCAGAAATGTCATAAGTAATAAACAAGATAAAAATTTCACTTTACATTCGCCCCCTCGCATATCCCTACTCTATCTCTTTCTCCCTCATTTTCCTGAGCTCAGCACGATCAGCGGCGACACGGGCTTCCTCCCAGCATCTTCATAAGTTTTATAATGTCCTGCTCCATGTAGGCGGTCATCTCGCCTATATCCGTTGTCTCAGCGTTCGTACTTGATATATCCACGCGGGCCATGTCGACGCCATGTCCCAGATCCTTCATGCCAAGTCCCAGCTCCCTGTTTATATTTTCACTGCGGGCAACCCTCCTCTCGATCCTGTCCTGGTGCCGTGCTATGACGGCAAGGACTCTCAACAAAGTGAGCTGGCTTTGGAGCATGGCCTTCTGCATCTGGAGAAGCTGCTTAAAGTTGGTATCGCCCCTGTCGACCTTGAGGATATAGATACTCTTCTCTGCTTGGAGAGGAGAGAGCTCGGGGTCGCCGGTCCTTATCTGTGTATCGTCAACCCTGATAACCGCGTTATCGATCTTGCTGATGTCTTTGGCGCTTAATTGCTTGCCATCGGCTATCTTCTGCAGGATGCGTGCCAACTCCCCTGCCTCCGCAGCGGAAGGGGCCGCCTGCTCTGTAGTAGATTGCCCATAACAGGGTAACACCATAATGCTAGCGAAGACCGAAACCAGCACTGTAGCGAGTAAGATTTTCATGGTTTAAATCCCTTATTCGATATTCTCTACCGTTGACAGTATCTGATCTGAAGTATCCTGCAAACCGTCGATACCTGTCTCAATGTCCTCGAGCTGCTTCTGTATCTCCTCTACCGCGAGCGTCAACTCCTCGGTCATCTCGGATATATCTGTCGTCTCAACAAGTGTGCTCGCGATATCCGTCCTGGCCATATCGACGCCCCGGCTCGTGTCCTGCATCCCGGTCATAAGCTCCCTGTTAGAGTTCTCCGTTCTGGACAGGCGCTGGCCCATGACCTCCTGGTGTTTACCGATGACGCCCAGAACCCTCAGCACCATGAGCTGGTTTCTCAGCAGGTTCCTCTGCAGCTCCAGCAGCTCCTTAGTCTGCTCGTCCCGCGACTCCATCTTCAGGAGGTATATCCTTTTCTCCGGCCCTTTTTCTCCCGAGAAGATCTCGACATCGCCCGGACCAGCAGTGCTCACAGCCCGGCTCTCCACACTGATTGCAGTACTGTCCAGCTTTCTCAAATCCTCCCTGGAGAGCTCCTGGCCGCTGGCGAGTTTCTTAACAAGGAAAGAGGCGTCGCTAGAGGAGCTGGGCGAGGGTGTAGGCACCTGGCCGAGGCAAGGGGCCATCGCAAGGAAGAGCACCAAACCAGGGATAACGATAGACCTCATGATCTCCCCTCCTTTCATTCTCCCGATAAATGTCGCATATCCCGGGAGGGGAGTTGTCACTGAAATGTAAAAGGATAGTAAAAAAATCCGGACAGTCTTAAGCGGTATAGAAGAAATACGCTCAGGCACTTACGTGTGGTCCACCGCGCACCTGAGCTGTTACCAACCTGTCCGGAATTTTATTTAACGCCTACGGGCATGAGGTAGAGCGGGACTTCCTCTATGCCGAGGATCTTCTTAACAGCGTCGTCGGAAAAGGCTCCAACGGCAACGGTCCCGAGGCCCAGCGCCGTCGCCTGGAGGTATATGTTCTCTCCCGCGTGCCCCACCTCGATATCGACGTACCGCACGCCCCTTTTACCGTACACCCTCGTCGTCCTCTCGTAACGCGCTGCAAGAACTATTGTTGCCGGGGCGGCGGCGACCCAACCCTGACCGTACGAGGCTCTTGCCAGTCCGGGGCGTACGTCCCTGCCCGAGACCATCCGGAGGGCGTGCCTTTCAGGGATGTATTGATATACGCCCGGGGCAAGCCCCTCGACCTCTCCGGCAACAAGGTAAGCTGTCAGTGGATAGGTAGCGCCGGCCGATGGTGCGGACCTGAACCCCCTTTTCTTTTCGGTTATACCCTGGGCGGCCCAGAGGAGCTGTGAGACCTGATTGAGGGTCAGCCCGGTTTTTTTATAGGAGCGGATCGACCTCCGGTTTGAGATAGCCTCCTCGACCGACATCACGCCCTTTATCAGGGGTTCCGGCAACTTTATAAGATCGTTTGCACTGCTCATGCCCGACACCAGGAAAGCGACAACACAAAGTACTGTCTTCATTATATATTGTCTCTGCCTGATAAGCATATCTTACCCGGGATGTACTCGTTCTTGCAGTATTATTGCCGGCTTGATTACTTTGATTCTTCAGCCTTCCGCTTATTCTCAAGTTTCCGAAGCTGTTCAAATCTCTGTCTCGCAATCTTATCTGCCCTGCGCTTTTTCTCCAGGATCTCCCGCTCTTTCTCCCTCTCCTCCTCCTCTCTCTTGATTCTATCCAGATTCGATTTTTCCGTCTTTATCCGCCGCACCTTGAGCTCCAGTTCCCGCTCGACCAAGCGGATGTCTTCGGAGATGACTGCGTTTATGTATATGACGCTGGTGTCCAGGTCGCCGGCCTTATAGTAAAGGACTGCTATCCTGCACCGCACCCTCTGGGCCGTGATCAGCGGGGCCGTGCTCAGGGCTTCGTTGTAGTATTCGATGGCCGCCTTGGGCTTCTTCAGAAAGAACTCGTAGAGTACGGCTAGACGGTACGGCGGGATGTAGCTTTGGAGGAAGTCCTTCTCTGCCTGGAGATATATCTTCGCCGCTTTCGAGAAGTCACCGTTTCTCGTAAGCTCCTCTCCTTCGGAGAGATAGTCTTTCAGCTTCCGGGAGATGTCCCTCTCCTGGAAGTAATCGCTCGATTCGCGGAGGAGCTCCAGCTCGTAGTTCGCCATCTTCCTGTCCGGTTCTCCCAGATCCTTTGTCCTCACGTATGTTTGCCATAGCTTGATTGCCTCGTCTGTCTGACCCATCTTCGCATAGCATTCGGCCAGCTCGCGGTGAACGGCGAGGTCGGCCACGTACCGGGCCGAAGACACCGCGTACTCGTAGTGGCGTGTAGCTTCCTCAAGCCGGGGGAGCGACTTTTCAATGGAGGCGAGCTTCCCGCATACGGATGCCATCCGCAGCTGAACACGGGGGTTATCCGGTTCAAGGATAAGGGCCTTGTGGAACATCTCCCTGGCTCCCTCGATATCCCCCCGCTCCGACCTTCTGAGCCCCTCGTTAACGTAGTCGGTCACGGACTGTGAGCCGAGCCTCAGCTTGCCGGCCAATGCCTTATCCTTGACAAGCGGCACACCGGAAAAATCCGAGATCGCCCTGCTGAAGCACTTGTTCGCCTCGGCCTCCCTGCCAAGCTTCTCAAAACATATCCCCTTCCTGACGAGGGACTCTCCGGCAATTTCGCTTCCCCGAAGGGGGCCGTCCGTTATCTTGCTGTAGGTCCCTATGGCGTTTTCCAGGTCGCCGAGGCCTATTTCCTGGTAGAGGCCGAGATAGAAGAGGTCGCTCCCTTCCCCCATGCCGTCGCGGGGGACTGCTTCAACCGGCCGGAAAACCGTCGCGCACGCGATCAGGATCGCCGCGCATAAAGTATATGTCCTGTTCATCAGCCAACGAATTTATATCCCGCGCCGTAAACAGTGATTATATGCGCTGGATCGTTAGGGTCCTTCTCGATTTTCTTCCTCAACTTCAGGATAAGGTTGTCCACGGTTCGTGTCGTTGGATAGACATCGAAGCCCCATATCTCGTTGAGGAGCTCCTCTCGCGTGACCACGTTGTTCCTGTGCGATATGAGGTGTTTGAGTATCTTGTTCTCGAGGGCGGTCAGCTTCGTCTTTTTCCCCCTTCTGATAACCTGGTAGCTCTCGAGGTCTATCTTGACATCTCCGAGGGAGTAATGGGTTATTTCGTCGGAGCTGATCCCGCCTCTCCTCAGGAGGGCCCTGACCCTGGCGAGCAGCTCGCGCACGCCGAATGGCTTTGTCATATAGTCATCGGCCCCGAGCTCCAGCCCGACCACCTTGTCCACCTCCTCGCCCTTGGCGGAGAGCATGAGGATGCGGATGGAAGGCATCTTTTCCTTGATCCTGCGGCAAACGTCGTAGCCGCTGAGGTCCGGGAGCATGATGTCCAGTATAACGAGGTCGGGAACTTTTTCCACAGCCATCCGGACACCCTCCTCGCCGCTCATCGTGCAGATTGCCTCGAACCCCTGGGTCTTGAAAAAATCCTCCAGGCTGCTCAACAACTTCTTCTCATCCTCTACGATCAGAATCCGCTCCATTTCAATCCTCCATTATATTTCAGGACGCCGGCGTATCGGCAGAACAATAGTGAAAACACTTCCCTCGTCTCTCCTGCTCTGTACACGAACTTCTCCGCCATGGGCCTCGGCAACGTGCTTGACAATGGCGAGGCCGATACCGGCACCCTTTCCCGAAAGCTTAGCCGTTTCCTTCGGGCGATAAAACTGATCGAAAATCCTGTCTATATCTTCCGGGGCGATCCCGATCCCCCTGTCCTTCACGCTGATTGTTATGTTGCCTTCCTTCCGGCGCAGCTCCACCCACACCGTTTTCTCCTCCCGGGAGAATTTGACGGCGTTATCCAGGAGGTTGATCAACGCCTGGCTGATCGCGTCCGCGTCTATCTCGAGGCTGGGGATGTCCTCGTCCGTCCTGTACACGATGTCGAAGCCTTCAGACCTTACATATTGGCGGAACGCCCTGACGGTATTCAATATAGTCTCCCCGATGGCTGTGGATCCGAAATTATACGTCTTTCTTGCCGCTCCAATCATGGAGAAGTCCAGGACGTTGTCGATAAGCCTTGAAAGCCTCTCGCTCTCGGACGCGATGAGCCTGAAATACTCCTGCTCCTTCTCGCGGCTGGAGACCGCGCCCATTTCGAGCATCTCGCCGACGGCCCTGATTGTCGCGAGCGGTGTCCGCAGCTCGTGGGAGACGCGGGAGACGAAATGGCTCTTGAGCCTGGCAAGCTCGGTATCCCTCTTTATCGAGCGATGGATCATATAAATGCCGAGAAAAACGACCACTGCAAGAAAAAATATAGAAGTGAGCCGCGTCATCCTTTCTTTACTGGCGACCTCGAAGAGAAGACCCTGTTTTTTATAGGAGATCCTGACTGCCCATGACGGCAAGGCGGGGGCAAGGGTTTCCGTTTTTTCGTAGCCCGAGCTTGAGGCCGCGTCGCCGGCAGCAGCCACTACATCCCCGGTGGGATCAAGCACGGTTACATTGACATCGCCTTCGGATTCGACCATCTCCTCCAGGACATCTCTGACCTCTCTACTGAGGGCGGCTTTATCAAGCACAACAGCGATCACGATCCGCCTGCCCGTATCGCTCGCCGCCAGGGCACTGCAGAGGAGGAGGACCTCCTCTCCGTCAATGACTATCGATACCGGCCTGAATTCCTGCGCCGATTTCCCATCCTCTCCCAGCAGCCTCTGGAAATCAAAGCGGGCGGCTGCCCCGAGGGCCCCCATTTCCTGCGCCGATCTCTTCCTGTCCAGCCACAGCCCCAGGAGGTCCTCGTACTCCGGCCCGTATCGCCGGAGAAGCCTCTCGGAGCCCAGCAGCTTGTCCATCTCCCCATCTACCATCGAGGCGTAAAAGACGGCTTCGTGGACGTTGCCGGCAAGCTCTCCGCCGGCAAGAGCTCTCATGATATCCAGAAGGCGCTCGGCCGCGCTGCTCTCGTATCCCAGTATCCTGTCTATAACCGCCAGCTGGTACAGCGGCAGGAGCTTGAGTGAAAGGCCGCCGCAGAAGACGATGGCTTCCCTTTTTCGCATGATTTCCCTGTAATATTTTTGCGCCTCCCTGTATTTTCCCATTTTAAAGAAGCACCGCGCGACCGCGTTATCCGCCAGGGCCCTGCACTCTGTCGCTTCGCCGATGTCGAGTGCCCGCTTGTAATCCGCGACGGCTCCCACCGGGTCGTTTGAGCCGAACTCCTTTCTGCTCCCATCCTTCATCGCCTGGAAGAATTTATCGTTCTCCCTGTCCGACGCGCTCGCTATGCCGGCAGATGGGACCTTCTCCCCCGCCGTGCCGAATGGGAATAGCGGCAGGAGACGGTGGTCCAGGATAAAAAAGCTCTTGAACACGGGGCACGCTTCAACCGCCTCGGAGATCTCTTCCACTATCTCATTCAGGGGCTGGTCCGCGCAGATGCGTTCGTCGAGATCGGTTTCGCAGCCGGCCAGGCCTGCGGTCGCCATTTTTTTTAAAGCAAGCCCGAACCTCTCCAGATGGCCTTCGATTTTTTTTCCAATGTCCTCCGTCTCCTTCACCACCACGGATCGTACGGTAAGGTAGGCGAGGGGTATCGTGGGTAAAAGAACGCAGAGGACGAAGAGGAGGATCAGCCGCCCCCTCCTCAGCCTGCCGAAGATCGATAAGAGTTTTTTCGATATCAACAGATCAGCTCCATATGCCGGAAATGGCCAGACCGCAGGATGGGCATTTTCCCTCTCGCATACGATTCTTTGAGACAACGAAGTGAACCCTGTCGATCAGGAGAGAGCCGCACATCGGGCAGAAGGTGCTGTTGTATTTATGTCCCGGCACGTTGCCTATATAAACGTAATTGATCCCCTCATCAATGGCGATCTGCCTGGCATCCTCCAGGACGCTGACGGGGGTGGGCGGGATATTCTTGAGCCGGTAGGCAGGATAAAACCTGTTGAAATGGAGGGGAACGTCCTCCCCCAGCTCGGCCTTTATCCATCGGCACATCTTTTTTATTTCCGCCATATCGTCATTGAGTGTGGGAATAACCAGGTTGACTATTTCGAGGTGGCGTCCGCTGCGCTTTATCGCCTCCAGGGTCTTCATGACAGGACCGAGAGAGGCGGAGGATACGGAATCGTAAAATTTTTCGGTGAACCCCTTGAGGTCCACGGTCACGGCGTCCATGTAATCCAGAATCTCGACGAGGGGAACAGCAGAGATGGAGCCGTTCGTGTGAAAAACAGCCTTCAGGCCGCGCTCCTTGCCGAGGCGGGCAGTCTCCCTCATGTATTCATAGAAAACCGTCGGCTCGCTGTACGTGAAGGAGAGCGTCGGGCAGCCCCGTCTTTTCGCGCGCGAAACGATATCTGCCGGTTCGCAATCGTATGAATAAGTATCCTCCACCCGGCTCTGCGAAATCTGCCAGTTCTGGCAAAACCTGCAGCGGAAGTTGCAGCCGGCGGCCGCGGTACAGAATATGTCCGTGCCGGGCAGCATGTGAAATACCGGCTCCTTTTCTATCGGATCGATCTGGACGGAGCATATCCTGTTGGCGGTAAGCGCGTACAGGGTCCCGCCCATATTTCTTCTGTTCCTGCAAAACCCCTCCCCTCCGTCGGGTATAACACACCGGCGAAAGCATAGCCCGCACTCAACCGGGCCGGAGCCGAGCTTCCTGTAGTGGGATGCTTCGACGTGCCCGGCCCCGGTGGGCCTGACAAGTCTGACCCCGGCCCCTGCGGCCAGCGCCGCACAGAAGCCCCTCTTCAGGGCCTCGCGCCTGGATATCCGATACCCGCCCCATTCATCACACATATAACCTCTGCCTCAACGTAGCGTTGTGCTTGCAGGCCTTGATCTGCCCTGCAAGCAAGATGAGATCATAGTACCCAGAGGATAAAACAAATCAGAAGGGCGCATGCCACAAGGAAAAACCACACACCCTTATGGAAACCGGTCCTGAGGTTCAGGGAATTGCCGCAGTATATACAGAGAAGGCTCTCTGCCGGCGCTTCCATCCCGCAGTGGGGACACTTCACCAGATCGCGGCTCTCGCCCATGCGAAACGTCTCCTGGATTTCCGGGGTTGGCAACTGTCAGTGGAACTTGCCGGCGAACCGGGCGATCATGTTTGCCTCTTCATCGCTCGAGGCCATAAAATCGAACTTCGTCCTGTAGGATCCTTCGCTCTCCGGCTTCCGCACCTCGGCAATCCTGCCGTAGCAAATAAACCTCTCCGAGTCCTCGGAAAGAACAATCTCGAGCTCCACGTGGGTTCCGACGGGAAGCTCGCGGTCATATTCGAAGAGGAGCCCGCAGACCTTGACTCCCCCCTTCTTCCTGTGTTCCTTCATCTTGACATAGACGACGTAATCACTTTCGCGCCGAGAACAGAGGCGGCAGGTAATCCTTGACCAGGGAGGGGCCCTGAGGTATTTCAGGTATTTTATTTCCTTGAGTTTTCTCTCGTCCATTCGGCGCTTATCTCCCGGAGTATTTCCGCTTTTAGCAGCATCCCCATATCTTGTCGTGAAAAGTATAACAACCCGCGGAATGGTACGCAAGGCGGGCGATCGATTTTCCGGGGAGAAAGTTTCCGCGTTCAGGATGGGCGGAAAAGGTTGGATGCGGGCCGTGGCGGGCGGTTCAGGCTTCTGAGGGGTGCTCCTGGAAAACCGTGGCGAGGAGGCGAGCGTAGCAATCCCCGATGTTATTGTTTTCCATGTTTTCCTCCTTGGCCGGCAGCTCGAGCTCCCTCAGTTTATCAACATAAAACCTATAATCTATAATGTCGATGTAGAACGGAGCTCCCGGATGATGCTCCGCAATAACATCTATCCTGTCATCATAGGTTTCCTTGTTTAGCTCGAGCCCGATGCAGCCAAGGTTCCGCAGCTTCCGCAGGTCCGATACGAGTTCGTTCGAGCCGCGCGCGAATATGCTGGAAAGCTCCTCGAAGCTGGTATTTACTATCCCCGTCCGCGGGTTGGCCTTTATAACGAGTTCGAGAAACAGGACCTCGAGATAGGGCTCGAGCGGCTCGCGCCCTTTCATCGTAAAAATTTCTTTCACCTGCTTCTTCATAAGACCGGATTCCTATTCCACTACCTCATATTAACTCAAAAGGAAAATCAGAACAACTTTTTTTATGCGAACCACGCCTGTATTTCTACCCTTTGACTACTTTACCGCCTCCCGAGGCTGAACGTAATCTCTCCAGGGTTTCATTAATAATTTCTATTGAGGCTCTATCCAGCTTTCTCCTGTATGCGAGCTGGTCCCCATCGAACATCTCATCGATCCAGGCATCGTACCCGATCTCCCGGATGCGCCCTGCGTGGAAGCCCGGTGTCTCGAACTCGAGGCCCTCCGTCTCTATATAGCCGGGCGGGAATCCGCTCATTTTGGCGAGCAGCGGCCACTCCGTATCGGTGGAGCCGAAATCATCGGAGACAGATTGCTTTAAAATGATCTCTCCAACATTCCTCCTGAAGCTCGAGCATCCCGATGCCACATCCAGCTTCCAGCCGAGCTCACGGGATATCGCCGCGTTAGTGCTCGATTCCGGCTCCCTCTGCTGTGCGGGATGGGTCCCGAACGCCCTTTCGGTTCTCCCGATAATGAGAAAGTCATTCGCGGGTACGTCCGTCCCGAGGACGGTTATCAGCTCATCTTTGTATGAGAGGATCCAGTGGATGAGCCTGTCGAAATCGAGGTGCAGGATGAAATCGGCCCCCTCCTGAACCGCCATGCTCACCGCGAGGCGCCTCCCCCTCCCCATCTTTTGCTCCCAGCTTGCGGGCTTCGCCACCGCAATCGCGTTCGGCAGCCTATCTATCGAGCCGATGGTCTCCCCGGCTGTCCTCTCCGTCGCGACGGCACATACGGCACTGAAGAGTGACGAGATCGCCGGACCACAACTCCGGACGAAAGGAGCCATTCGCCCTTCAGCGTCATGGAGCGTCGTTGCAAGGACTATCTTTTGCTGTGCAACCATTATTTCACTGTTAATAGAGGTGAATTTACGGCGTATTCCTCTCCCGGGAAGATAAAACCCGTATCTCGTGAACCATTAGAGAGGGGTCCTTGGACCCCTCTCTTTTATTATGGGGTGAGCGACGGGATTTGAACCCGCGGCCTCCTGGGCCACAACCAGGTGCTCTAACCAGCTGAGCTACGCCCACCACAAAGATGTATAATGTAGATAGAACAGCTTCCGAAAGTTAACTTTATTTTAGGCCCTCCGTCAAGTTTTGTCCACAATGCGAAGAGGCTGCGGATTATCCTCCGGAATTTTCAGCGCCGGCACCCGCTGTCTATTCCTGGTCCGCACAGGGCGAAGGAGCCGGGCTAAAAAGAGCCACAGAAGGACCTTCCCCATCCCGAGAATGGTAAGAGGCCTGGTAACGCTTTCGACCCTTCCTGCCTTAACAGCCGCCACGACGCTCCCCGGATCGTCCTTTTCCGACTCCACCAGCGAGAATGAGCGGCCGAACTGGAAGAAGAAGTGGGCGTCCGACGTCCCCACGAGCGGCAATCCATAACGCCGTGCGTACCGCTCCGCTTTCTCATTGAGGTTAATATGCTGCGAGTAGAAATGCGACGCCTCCAGTGCGTCGAAGAGGTGGAGGTTCTCCTTGAGGCTCTTCCCGAGACACACCCTGGCCCTATGGAACGGATGGGGAGCTATGATGAGGGTCTCATCGTCCTTGATTTTCTCCAGCTCTTCGAATGTCCCGATCCTCTTATCGAGCTTATTCCCACGCAGCCTTGAGTTGATGACCAGGACGTGCTTCCCCCTCACCGATATCTCCGAGCCCGGTAAAAGAAGAATCCCCCTCCTCCAGGCGTACTTCTTAAGTTCGTCATCGAAGGTGACAATATTATGGTTGGTAATCGAGAGAACATCGAAGCCGAGCTTCGCCGCCACATTGATTAACTCCCGCGCGGACATCTCTGCAACGTCCTCGGGATCCTCCGCCGTGTGGACATGTAAATCGCATTTTATTGGGGACACTCTTTGGAACTCCTTGCCAAACAATGAGTTATCTGGAAACTATTTTAGGAGGGCGCCCGGTCCTCGGTCTTGGACGCCCCTGCCTAATACCCATTGCCATTAAAAAACTCTCGCTTCCTAATACGTCAGTGTTGCTTTTAAAATATTTTTCTTCCGCAATCGCCTTTTCCTTATCCAGCAACCACTCCCTGTAAGCTTTCCGTCTTTCCTCGACGGTAGTTCCCATTGCCGTCCATTCGGGATCGGGAGTAACGAGCGGATCGTTTTCACCCAATACGTAAAACCGAGCGCTCGACCATGGCCATTCCCAGGGGACGGTCACCAGGCCGGCTCTCACTGGGTTTCTCTCCACATAACGAGCGCATGCAAGAAGATAAGAAGATTGCTCTATGGCTTGGCTTTTAAATCTGCTTTGGAACAATCGCCCTGCCGTATTATATCGCTTATGGTACCTCCTCGCGTAAACTTGCTGCAGGCCTCCAATAGCCTTAGAGAGACTCCAAAAATCTCTCAACTTTAAAATTAAGTGAAAGTGATTATGCATAACACACCAATGATAAATGGAAAATTCAAAGAGTTGCGCGTATCTGGCTACTATTTTCAGGAAGGAATTGACATCCCTTTGATCATGGAAGATGTCATGCTTGAGAATGCCGCGGTTTATAATATGGTAAACCAATGAGTCGCTGAGTTTATATTTTCTTGCCGTTCGAGGCATAAGATTATCCTATCACAGAACCGGAGCTGAGCAAATAGTTTCCAGTTAATACTTTGTGCCGTAATTAGTTGCCAAGAGTGTCCCCAATTTTCCGCCCCCCGAAAGGAAACGGATCACGCCCTATCTCGCCCTCCCTCCCCTTCCGGAGATAGTTGTTCACGTAGCGAAGGCACTCCCCCCGCGAGTATCCCTCGACCACGAAACCCAGCGCGTCTCCGAGAGCCTGGCCTATGAGACAGCCGCTGTATTGTTCTTCCCGGGGTACTTCCACATATTTGCTTGCCGTTTTTACCATCAAGTGGTATTATAACATTGCTGCTTTGGAATTTTTATAAAGCAGATATCTCCGGCGAAGCCGGAGAATTAATAAATTCGCGAACGAAGTGAGCGAATTTATGATCTTTGATATGGGGGCGAAAAGGTTTCGACTGATCTAGGAAACCGGTAGCGGCATGCAGAGGTTGAGAGGAGGCCTCTTCCCGAAAGGGACCCTGAGCTTGTCGAAGGGTAAAACACCTCTCACACCAAGTAACTGCAGACGAGCAGTTCGCACTAGCTGCTTAAGCAGCTACGTCCACGGGTCCGGCCTGCGGGGCCCGGATGGACGACCGGAGCAGGCTGGCCTCGAACCCGAGCCACCGGGGCAAGAGGCGAGATCGTCTTCGTGGAGGCTAGTTCTCCGTAGGTCCTGTCCGCCGGAGTTGCGGAGAGCGAATGAAAAAGACGGACTAAGCATGTAGAGGCTTCCGGTGACATATTTCAGGACGCGGGTTCGATTCCCGCCGCCTCCACCAATTTTCTCTGTAAGGCGAAAATTTAGTGATATTGGATACACGACGGCCCTTTATTTATTGCGCAGGGCCCTTTCAATGTCCCGCTCCATCTCCCTCTTCTGTATGTTATCGCGACGGTCGTAGAGTTTCTTGCCCCTGGCTACCGCCATCTCGACCTTAGCCCGTCCCCTCTTGAAGTACATCGACAGCGGCACAAGTGTGTACCCCTTTCGTGAGATCAAGCCGAAGAGCCGTTTTATCTCCCTCTTGTGGAGAAGGAGCTTCCGCTTTCTATACGGGTCCAGGTTAAAAACGCCGCCCTGTTCATACGGGCTGATGTGCATGTTGTGGAGAAAGACTTCGCCGCTCTCGACCACGCCGTAGCTGTCCCTCAGGTTGCCCTTTCCCTGGCGCAGTGACTTCACCTCGCTTCCCACGAGCTCTATTCCGGCCTCGTAGGTCTCAAAGATGTGATATTCCCACCGCGCTCTCCTGTTTGCGACGATGACTTTCCTTCCCGCATCGCCAGTCGCCGGGCACATATTAAACCTCCAGTATACTGCAATCACATTGTATGATACTCCAGCCCCCCGGTTCATAGAACGACTTTTTGACCGGTGGCGTCCGCGGCTTCAGGATTACAAAGAGGAACCACTATTTTCACGTATAAATTTGCATTTGACATCGGATGAAGCCGTCCCTATATTCACGTCAGGCATGGATAATTTTTTCAAGACAGTATGGGGCAGCTGCACGTCGTTCGCTTTCTACCGCAAGGTGACCGGGCTCTCGTTTCTCCAGTGCCTGAAATATATTGTCCCGTTTTGCCTGATCATAGGCGCCCTCCTTTATATCAATCCCTCGCTGGAGCTGCTGAAGATATCCCGGCAGCTCCGTGAGTGGACTGACAAAAGCCTTCCCGAGATACGCATAGAGGACGGGATAATATCAATTGACGCGCCGCAGCCGTGCTACCTCGAGCCCGCGGGGATACTGGTCCCCGCCGGTGGAGAGGGGCGGACGAGAAACCTCAAACTGGCATTCGACACGACCGGCGAGATCGAAGCACTGGATGAAACCGATGATGCCGACGTTCTATTTCTGAGGGATACCTTGATCGTGCGCGGGCCGGCAGGTGATGCCACAGAGGTTCCCCTCAAAGAAATATGGCTCTTTTCGAAATACAAGGAAATCACCATCAGCAGGGAGAACGTCAATAAATACCTGCCCGGAATAACCTGGCTTCTGGTCATACTTCCCTTTGTCATAACCGTCGTAGCCAAGCCCATCCAGGCGGTCGCCTACAGCCTCATAGGCATGATCGCCGCCACGCGGGAGGGGAAGAGATTCATCAGCTTCAAGGGCGTTTATAATATCAGCCTCTTCGCCACCATCCCCGCCACGATCGTATCCGCGGGCGTCCAGCTGCTTCGTATCGATTTCAATCCCCTTTACCTGATGATCTTCTATTCGTTCGTGGCCATAGTGTTCGTCATCGGCGCGATTACCAATATGAGGCAGCCGGCGTAAAGGGCTGGAAAAAGCCCTGGCTTCCGGTTATTATTCGGACGGGTGAATTTTCCGGGAATGCCGAAGTGGCGGAACAGGCAGACGCGCTACGTTCAGGGCGTAGTCCCGCTTATCGGGGTGGGGGTTCGAATCCCCCCTTCGGCACCAATAAAGCGGTTACTGGTTACTAGTTTCTGGTTTTTGGTTGCTTGTTTCCGGTCAAGACCCCTTGTTGCGGCTGGATGCGACGGTTTCAATGAGTTCTGTGGCAGGTTATTATCCTCGTTAGGCATCCAATGGAACAGAATCGGCAGTGTCAACTATTGAAGAGAAATCCCGTTCCCTGACGCTCCTTAACCTCCTGGTTTTTGCAGCGCTACTGGCGCTTTTCCTCTCCCTTTCAATCCACCAGATAGTCAACTTCGATATATGGTGGCATCTCAAGACCGGTCAGTACATCCTGCAGAACCTCGCCGTGCCCGGCTCGGACATTTACACGTTTACCTACTCCGGAAGCAGGTGGATCGATCACCAATGGCTTTTCCAGGTTGCAATTCACCCGATTTATTCATTCATGGGACCGGATGGCTTAATAATCTTCCAGGCCCTTATCCTCGGTGCCGCCTTCATTTTCATCGTAAGGGCGGTTCCCGGCGGTCCACCCCTCGCCGTTTCCGGAATTATCGTCATGTGCGCAATATTTGTTTGCGAGGAGAGGTTCATCGTCCGTCCGGAAATAATCACCCTTCTCTTCACAGCTGTCTACATCTTCATCCTCAAGCGGAAAAGCGCGGGCCTGATCCCCTTCATCCCCCTTCTTCAAATCATCTGGGTCAACATACACGGAGGGTTTATCATAGGCCTTGCCATCCTCTATCTCTACCTCATCGGGGAGATAATTCAGGGTTTGCTGTCTCGAGAGCGCGGGACGGGGGATCGCCGGGCCCTGAAAACGCTTGCCTCCGTAGCCGTGATATCGACGGCCGTCTGCCTTCTCAATCCCTATGGAATAAAAGGCGCCGTGTTTCCCTTCACTGCTTTATCCAACATGGGCGGGAGGGAAAGTCTTTACTCGATGAGTATCGGGGAATTGCTCCCCCCTCTTTCATGGGGCCCGATGCATGGAAAGCAACTCCTCTCCGGGGCAGCCTCCTCGATAAAGCAGCTTCTGTCTGCCAACGTTACCCACTCGGTCTTTTTCTTCAGGATACTCATCTTCCTTTCGGCTCTCTCCATAGTTCTTAATCTCAGGAAGCTGAGGATCTCCTCGCTCCTCGTATACGCAGCGTTCCTGTATCTTGCGCTCTCCGCGCGGAGAAACATGGCGCTCTTCTCGCTCGCGGCCATTCCCCTCTCAGTTGAAAATTTCGCGCCCCTGTGGGGCCGCCTGGGGGGGAAGAGAAAGACGAAAATGGCCGCGGCGGCTATAGCGGCGGCAATCGTCCTTCTCACTGTCTCGCGGCAGCTCCCCTCCATTATCTCCGGCAGGTATTATATGAAGGACAATATCACGAAGAGATTCGGCCTGGGGTTCTCTCCTATGATGTATCCTCGCGAGGCGGCCGCCTTTCTCAAGAACGCGCCCCCCGCGGGGCGCATCTTTAACGATCTTGCCAGCGGGGGGCTCCTCATCTGGGAGCTCTCCCCCGGCGGGAAGGTCTTCGTGGACGGGAGGCTTGAGGTCATCCCCGTGGATTTCTACCGCGGGTACCTCGAGACCATCAGCAGCCCCGAAAAATATTTCGACGAGGTCGCCGAGAGATACGATATCCAGATGGTCATACTCAACCACCGCGCGGTCGGCCGGAGGCTCCTCGATTTCCTCCACCGGAGCCCTCTCTGGCAGCCCGTCCATTTCGACGAGATCGGCGTCGTCTTCTGCAGGAACAGCGCGGAGAACGCGACTTTCATCAGTGAGCATCTTATCGACTTTGCAACAACCGCGGGCGACGAAGCTATCCAGGGGGAGTTCCCGTACGGCCACTTCTACCGCGGGAGCTTTTTTATGACGATCGGGCTCCACGACAAAGCCTTCGAGGAGTACCGAAAGGGACTCCGGCTCTTCCCCTCCTACGCTCCGGGCTATAACGCCATGGGAAGAATCCACGAAGAGCGGGGGGAGATCGATATAGCGCGCGCTCTTTACCGGAAAGCCCTGGAGATCGACCCCGTCCTCTTCGATGCGCACCTGAACCTCGGCAACCTCGAGCTCCAGAACGGGTCGATCGAGGAGGCACTCGCGCAATACAAGAAGGCGCTCGCAATCAAACCCTCGAGCCTCGACGCCACCGTTAACCTGGGAACCGCCCTGTACAAAACGGATAATGTTGCCGGAGCTATCGAGCAATACAGGAAGGCCCTTGCTATCGACCCTGCCTCCGGGGCGGCGATCAGAAACCTTCGCATTGTGATGGATAACCAGTATAATTAGTTGAATCCGTGGTTAAAAAACGGGAGGTGGGGAGATGAAGAAAGCACTCGAGGAATTGCTGGCGAAGGAGAAAGTGAAGTACGAAGTCATAAAACACGATCTTGCCTACACGGCCCAGGAGATCGCCGCCGCAGAGCACATCCCCGGCAGGAAGGTGACGAAGACCGTGATAGTCAAGGCCGATGGTGAACCCAGGGTCCTGGTCCTGTCAGCCGCAAGCATGGTGGACTTCATGAAGCTGAAAGAGGTCCTTTCCTGCAAGGAGCTTGTGCTCGCATCGGAGGAGGAGATAGCCGAGTTATTCCCGGACTTCGAGATAGGCGCCATTCCCCCCTTCGCGCAGCTCATCAATGTGCCCGTATATCTTGATGAGCGGCTTTCGGAAAACGACCGGATCTCCGTCAACGCCTGCTCGCACACCGAAGCCGTCATCCTTAACTACGGCGATTTCGAGAAGATATCCGGGGGGCTTAAAGCGTCCTTCAGCAAACATATATGAGCGGCCCCGCAGGCCCCGCGTTCTTCCCGCCGGGCTGCGCTGATGCTACTTTCGCGAAGGCGCTCCCGAAAGAATCCGCTCGTATCGGCCGGTAATGGCGCCGGCTTCGAAGCTCTCGGCCCGCCTCAAGCCGCCGCCAGAAAGCGCGGACGCCAGGCCGGGCCGGGATATGACAGCCGTCAAGGCGCCGGCCAGGGCACCAGGTTCCTCAGGGGGCACCAGTAGCCCGTCCCTGCCGTGGGTTATGATCTCCCCGGGACCCCACCTGCAGTCCGACGCCACCACCGGAGTCCCAAGGCACATGGCCTCGACGATCACGTTGCCGAAGCCCTCCCACCGTGAAGGTAACACAAGTGCCGTGGCCCTCTTCATGAAGGGGTATGGATTGAGCCTGAAGCCGGGCAGCTCCACCCGCTCTTCCAGGGCCAGCCTGCCGACCGAGTCCCTGAGCCGCTCCTCATCCTCCCCTCGACCCAGGATAATTAACCTGGCCGGCGGCTTGGTGCGGACCATGGCCATGGCCTCCAGGAGAAGGTCGAAGCCTTTCTGTCGTGTGAGCCTCCCGACGGCCACAAGAAGAGGCCCGTCTTCGCGAAACCACCTGTGGTCAACGTGCTCCCCGGCCAGGGCCCTGGTTCTTGCAATGTCGACGGGGTTGCCTATGGTCACCGGATCGTAGGGCAGCCTGAACGCATCCTTGAACTCCATCGCCATCCGCCGCGAGAGACATATAAGCCCGCTCACCGCCCGCCGGTAGGACCACCGGCAAAGCGCCTCTTCCAGCCGCGCCCCCCGCCGGCTCCGGTCAAACCGGTAGACTGGAGAGTTGGTCTCGCGGGCCCAGATGGGAATGCCCGGGCCAAGCGTCAGGCGGGCGGCCCATGCCGCCAGCCCGTTGACACAGCCCACGGTCATGACCACCGCGGGCGACACCCGGCGAAGCGCACGGATGAGCCGCATTCCCCCGAACCTGATGCGCGAGGCCCCCAGGTCCACAAGCGGGACACCCGCCGGCACCTGGTCCAGCAGCTCGCCTCTCTTTTTGAATAGCACCATCCAGGGTTCGTACAGGCGGCGGTCAAGGTGGGCCAGGAGGGTGAGGGCCACCCGCTCCGCCCCTCCGCCACACAGCTCGTCCATGACCAGTGCCAGCCGGAGCGGTGCCCCGGGCGTGGTCGAGTCACGCATGGAGATTCTTCACCAGCTTCAGCCTCCGCACGGCGGCATCCTCGATCTCCGCTTCGGTGAAAATCCGGAGCGCCTCATCGGGCGTCTCGGCCTTCCTTAGCCTTGCCACGAGACGATAGTTCCTCAAAAGCCTGCTTAGCTTCGCGAGGACCTTCAAATGCACGGCCTCCCCCGGGGCGCAAAATAAAACTATGACGTGCGCGAGATAGCCATCCTCGGACTGGAAATCCACTCCGGTTTTAGATATCCCCATAACGATCCTGGTGTTTCTAAACCGCTCCTCCAGGATACGACGGGGATGCGGCATGGCCACTTCCCTCGCCACGGCCGTGCTGCAGAGCATCTCCCTTCTCCTGACGGCATCGAGAAGGTTTTTCCCGCTCTTCATCTTGTAGACGGAGGCAAGGTGGTCGACCAGCTCTTTAATGGCCTCGCTCTTTGTCCCGGAGAAGAGGTTGATGACAATGTTTTTCTTCGACAGGAAGGAAGAGACGCATATCGTCTCCCTTTTCTTCGTCACCTCGAGCTGGGCCAGCTTGCTCGGCTTGAGGCGGGCCGCCTCCACCCTCGCCCAGTCCTGAAGCACCTCCTTATCGATAAACCAGCAGCCGGACACCTTGCAGGCGGGAATGATGCCGTTCCGGACAAACTTCCGGACGACAACGAGGCTCATGCCGAGAAAGGCGGCAGCATCTTCAAGTGTAAGCCTTTCCATACGTTTTTTCTCCCGATTATTATTATGCCGGGCACCAGGTACCTGTCAACGCTTTTCGAATTGCGCGCCGGGCGCCCATGCCCTATGATAAATTCCGTCATGAGAAGGATACTCTCTCTCGCAGTGCTGGCCTCGGCCGGCTTTGTCCTCGCCATAGCCCCGTGCCACGGGGTCGAGTTGGACATACGGGAGCTCGTGCTCGAAAACGGCATGCGATTCCTCATAGTCGAGCGGCATGACTCCCCCGTTGTCTCCTTTAACATCGTTTATCTCGTCGGCTCCGTCGACGAGCGGCCCGGCATCACCGGCGTCTCACATTTCCTCGAGCATATGATGTTTAAGGGCACAAAGACAATCGGCACCAGGAACTACCGGGCTGAGAAAAAGATCATTCATGAGATCCGGGATCTCATGGAAAGGAAGGACGAGACCGATGACGAAAAGGCCAGGGAACGCCTGGCCGTGAAGATAGAGAAAGTGCGAGAGAGGCAAAGGAAGCTCATCGTCAAGGACGAGATATGGAAGATATACCGCAAGAACGGCGCGGTCGGTTTCAATGCCTCCACCGGACGTGATTATACCTCGTACACCTGCTCACTCCCGAGCAACAGGATCAAGCTCTGGGCCATGCTGGAATCCGACCGCATGGCGAATCCCGTCTTCCGGGAATTTTACGCCGAGAGAGACGTTGTCTGCGAGGAGCGGCGGATGAGGATTGATACAGACCCCCGAGGGGCCCTCATGGAGCGGCTCTACGCGTCCGCCTACATGGCGCACCCCTACAGGTGGCCGGTGCTTGGCTGGGCGTCGGACATATCATCCTACACCCCGTCGGAGGTGGAGCGCTATTTCCGGAGGTACTACTGCCCCGCCAATGCCATCGCGGTCGTGGTGGGCGACGTGTACATGGACCGGTTCAGTAAGCTCGCCGAAAAGTACTTCGGCCGCATCCCCGGTGGGTCCCCTGCCGGGAGGGTCGTGACAAGAGAGCCCCCGCAGAAGGGCGGGAAGCGGGTTCGCGTGGATTTCGATGCGGAGCCCAGGCTGACCATCGCCTACCACGCCCCGTCGGTTTCGAGCGACGATCACTACGTGATGGACATTATAGCCACCATCCTTTCCGATGGAAGGACGTCCCGCCTCTACAAGAGGCTCGTCCTGGAAGAGCAGTCCGCCCTCTCGGCCGGCGCCTGGTTTGCCACGAGGAAGTACCCGGGCCTCTTCGTCTTCGAGGCCGCGCCACGGAAGCCCCATACGATCGAAGAGGTCCGGTCATCGATAGACGAGGTTATAGAAGGGTTGAAGAAAGAGAGGACGGGCGAGGCCGAACTGGCCAAGGCCAAGAACAAGATAGAGGCGGATTTCATCCGGAGCCGCCGGTCCAACAGCGAGCTGGCGGGACATGTCGCGTATTTCGCGGCAATCACCGACTGGCGCTACATTAAAACCTATATTGAAAAAATCCGCAGCGTGACGCCGGCCGACATCCAGGAGGTTGCCGGACGCTATTTCACCGACGAAGCCAGGACAATCGCAGTCCTTGGGAGGACGCATGAGGAATAGCGCCGCTTTACTTCTCGCAGTCTTCATTTTGACGGGGGCGGCAGCGGGCGCTCTGGCCGAACACCCCTCGGATCTCACCTTCCCCCCCCTCGATTTCACGCCGCCGCGTCCGGCGCGCACGGTGCTGGACAACGGTATGGTCGTCTATCTCCTCCCGGACAGGGAGATTCCCCTCGTCTCCATAACGGCGTTGATACGAGCCGGCGAGCTCTATGTCGAGTCTAAAAAGGCCGGCCAGGCCTCCCTCACGGGACACATCATGAGGACCGGCGGGGCCGGATCGATGAAGCCGGAGGAGATCGACGAGAAGCTTGAGTACGTCGGGGCGGAGCTTTCCGTCGGGATCGGCTACGACTCGGGAACAGCCTCTCTATCGGTGCTTAAAAAAGACCTCGACCTCGGCATGGAAATATTCTCCGCCATTCTTATGAGGCCGTCTTTTAACCGGGACAGGATCGATCTGAGGAAGCGGCAGATCGAGGAGGAGATCCGCAGGGAGAACGACGTCCCCTACCGTATCCTGGCGAGGGAGTTCAGGAAAATCCTGTACGGGAACCACCCCTACGGGAGGAGGGCCACGGGCAATATGGAAAGCCTCCCCGGGTTATCCAGGGAAGATCTCGTGCGATTCCACGCCGGGTACTTCCACCCGAACAATATTATCCTGGCCGTCTCCGGCGATTTCCGGGAGGACGAGATGCTCGGGAAACTAAAAAATGCTTTCGGAGCATGGAAAAGAGCGCCGGTCGAATTCCCGGACCCATCGCCGCTCAAGAGGAAATATTTCCGGTCGATCGACCTCGTTCCCAGGGAGATCAACCAGTCGAGCATACGAATAGGCCATTTCGGAATTACCTGGAGAAACCCGGATTACTTCCCCATTACTGTCATGAACTTTATTCTGGGGGGAAGCAATTTTACATCCCGGCTGACGAAGTTGATCAGATCCGATGAAGGCCTCGCGTATTATGTAGGCAGTGCCTTCATCGAGCGCCACGACCTGGGGATATTCGCCGCTGATTGCCTGACGAAGAGCGGGAGCACGTCCAGGGTCGTCTCCCTGATGCTCCGGACGATAGAGGGCATGAGGGAGAAAAGGGTTGGCAGGGAAGAGATATCGATGGCCAAAGACGCTTATGCGAACGCCTTCGTTTTTCGCTTCGAGACGAGTGAGATGATAGTCAATCAGCTGGCCGAGTATGAATACCGTGGCCTCCCCCGCGACTTTCTCTATACCTATATCGATAAGATAACCGCGGTGACCGCAGGGGATATCCTGCGAGTCGCCGGGGAGTATCTCCACCCTGAAAAGGCGATCGTTCTGGTGGTGGGGAACGAGACCGCGTTTGACGAACCCCTCGCCGCACTGGGGCCCGTTAACGTCATAGAGATTGAATAGGCTACCGGGGCGGGCCCTCGCACGGCCGCTCACCCCGTCAAAGCCCCGCTTGGTGCCGCTCAACGCGGTATTCGCTTCACGATGCCCGAGAGGACGGGAAACCGCGTGAAAACCCTGTACTCGAGGAGCTTCAGGACGGTGGCCATGTCCCTCATTTCCTCCGCGAGGGGCTTCCGCCCCGTCATCAGCTCGACAGCCTCGTGCCCGAGCTCCTTCAGGTACTCGGAAACGGTCTCGTTGTCTATCTTCTCTTCCAGGTAGCCGATTATTGTATCGAGCTCACCCTGATCGAGCCACACCGCGTTGCACCTGACACAGACATCTATGACAGTTCCGGTATCGCCATGCTCGACGCGGTGCAGCCTTTCACCGCACGACGGGCAGGTCTTTTCCGAAACCCCTATCGCATGCTCCTCTAGGTCCTTCCACAGATCGAGATCGAGCCAGCGGAGAAACCTGTCCTCCCTGTCCTTTATCTCCTCAAGCTGCCGCTCTCCAACCCAGAGACCGCGGCAGCGGGGGCAGGACACGACCCGCACTCCATCCCTCAGGGAATCCGTGAGGGCCTCCTTGCATACGGGGCAGATCATCATTCCTTGCTGAGAAACTTGCTCAGGGCAATGCTGTCCAGTGAGACCAGGAAGCAGAGGACAAGTAAGTCCTCGCCGAAGTCTATCCTTCCTATAAGGCGAAGGATTAAAAATAGTATCGTTCCCATCTCAACCTCCTTTTATTTAACAATTAGCTATTAACAATTAACAATCAGCAATTCGATAATATATACCACTCATTTGCTCTTGGCTAGCTCGTTGAGTATTGCCACGCCTCTTTCTATGTCCTCGTCCGACGCCGCAAACGATATGCGGAAGTGGCTCTTCCTCTCGGAGAAGACCTCGCCGGGGATAATGAGGAGATTTCTGGCAATCGCCCTTTCCGCGAACGCGTTTCCGTCGCCGCCGGGGGCCCGCGGGAAGATGTAGAACGCGCCACGCGGCCTCTCGACAGTGAAGTTTCCCTTCAACCCCCCGTAAATTGCGTCGCGCTTACGCCTGTACCGGTCCAGGTGTTGGGATATGTCGTGGTCCATCGCGAGCAGGGCGGCGTGTTGCGCGAAGGAAGGCGCGCAGACAAAGGTGTATTGCTGTACCTTGGCCATCTCCTCGATGATGCTCTTCTCCGCGACGGCGTAGCCGACTCTCCAGCCGGTCATGGCGAACGTCTTGGAGAATCCGCTCAGAGTGACCGTGCGGTCGTAATGCCGCGCAACGGGGACGTGCTCCCCCTCGTAGATGAAACCCTCGTATATCTCGTCAGAGAGAACGATGATGTCGTGTCGCTCCGCGACCCTGGTTATAGCTTTAATCTCGTCCTCCGTGTAGGCCGCGCCCGTAGGGTTGGCCGGTGAATTCATCACCAGGAGCTTCGTCCTTTCCGTTATGGCGCTCGCCACTGCTTCCGGCGTGAGCTTGAAATGCGGATATGTGTCCACAAACACAGGCTCACCGCCGGTAAGCTTGCATAGGTGTTTGTACATGACGAAGTAGGGGTCGGGGATGATGACCTCGTCTCCCTCCTCCACGAGAACGAGAAAGGACAGAAGCAGCCCGCCCGACACTCCGGACGTAATGAGAACGTTATCAGGGGAGGCTTGCAGGAAGTCGTACCGCGCCGCCACTTTCTCCCTGAGCGGTACCAGGCCCTCCGTCGGTGTGTACTTGTTGAACCCCTCCTCCAGCGCCTCGATCGCCTTCCTCTTGATGGGCTCCGGGACATCGAAATCGGGCTGGCCGATGCTGAGGTTTATCGGATTCTTCATCCGGGAGGCCAGGTTGAAAACCTTCCTGATGCCGGACGCATCGATGCTCTTTGTCCTTTTCGTGATCATCCTGTGACGACAACCTGCATTATTCTGTCGGGTTCCTCCGGATCGTGGGGAACGTCGCTGGAGCACACGACGTATTCAATGTCATCTCCCTCGTTCACTATGGCGTGGGGGATATTCGGGGTGACCCTGACGATAACCCGCCCGGCCCCGGTGGACCGGTAGCGTTTCCGCTCACCGTTCTCGATAGTATGGATCGCAACATTCGGCCCCATGCAGATGGATTCCGTCTGCCTCAGATGGTAGTGGTTGCCCCGGACCTTGCCCGGCATGATAGTGATAACGTGGACATTCCTGACGTTCCCCGAGAGGAGGTCTTCCCCCATAACGGGCTCGTAGAGCTCCCCCCGCTCATCCTCGAAAACATCTATGATAACAATCTCCGGACTCATCTCTCCGTCACCTCAGATGCCATTTTATCTCCCTGTCGTTAAAATTTGACGCTGACGGGCTCACGGCTCGCAGGCTCCCCGGTCTCGAAATACTCCCTTTCACCGAACCCGAAAGCGCCGGCGACCAGGCGCGCTGGAAAGACCTGCTGCATGATGTTGAACTTCATCGCGGCATCGTTATAAAGCTGCCTGGCCGAGGCGATCCTGTTCTCCGTGGAGGAAATCTCTTCCTGGAGCGCTATAAAATTTTCGTTGGCTTTCAGCCGGGGATACCTCTCGGCAACGGCGAAGAGGCTTTTCAGCGCCCCCGCCAACATGTTCTCCGCCTCGCCATGTTCCTTCACCGTCTTCGCCGCCATTGCCCTTGTCCGGGCCTCGGTCACCTTCTGGAAAACCTCTTTCTCGTGGGCAGCGTAACCCTTGACCGTCTCCACGAGGTTCGGAATCAGATCGTACCGCCGCTTGAGCTGAACGTCTATTTGCGCCCAGGCATTATCCGTCCCGTTTTTCAACCTTATAAGCCCGTTATAGACGGCAACGACATATCCGGCGATAATCACGCCGGCGAGAACCAGTATTCCCAGGACAATTAACACAATCATCTAGCCTTCCTCTTTTTGTTTTTCATTTTCTCCGATCATGATACAGGTTGTTGCCCTGCGTGTCGATCGCGACGATGGCGGGGAACCTCTCCACCTCAAGCTTCCTGATCGCCTCGGGGCCCAGGTCATCATAACCGATCACATCGGCCTTTCTGACCCTTTGCGCCAGTAGCGCGCCGGCGCCTCCTACCGCGGCAAAATAAACGGCCCCGTATCTCACCATCGCGTCCACCACCTCCCTCGACCGCTCCCCTTTTCCGATCATCCCCCTTAAGCCAAGCCGGATAAGCCTCGGCGTGAAAGCGTCCATCCTCCCGCTCGTCGTCGGCCCCACCGAGCCAATGACCTTGCCCGGAGGTGTCGGCGCGGGACCCGCGTAATAAATAACCGCGCCTTTGAGATCTATCGGTATATCCTCTCCCCTGTCCAGCGCCTCGACTATCATTTTGTGGGCGGTGTCGCGTGCGGTGTAGATCGTCCCGGTTATTTCAACCCTGTCGCCCGCTCGCAGCTCCCTGGCCGCGCTCTCGGCCAGGGGCGCTGTTAACCTGATAACCTTGCACGATTCCGTCTTCATATCTCTATCGAGGCGTGCCTGTAGACGTGACAGCATATATTCAGCGCCACGGGAAGACCCGCGATATGGGTCGGATAGGTGTTGACGGCCACGCTCAAGGCCGTCACCCTGCCCCCCAACCCCTGCGGCCCTATACCGAGCTTGTTGATCTCTTTCAGTAAATCGTTCTCCATCCTTCGCGTGTTCTCGTCCCCGCTTGGTTTCCCCAGGGGTCTTGTCAGCGCCTCCTTGGACATGAGAGCCGCCTTTTCGAAAGTGCCCCCCACCCCTATCCCCACAACGATGGGGGGGCATGGGTTCGCCCCGGCATTCTTGATCGTATCGATGACGAAGCGCTTGATGCCCTCGTACCCCTCCGTGGGTTTGAGCATCCTGATCGCGCTCATGTTCTCGCTCCCGAAGCCCTTTGGAACCACCGTCACCCTCACCTTATCGCCGGGCACGACACTGAAATGGATGACCGCCGGGGTGTTGTCCCCGGTGTTCATTCTCCTGAGCGGATCCGCGACCACGGACTTCCTCAAATAACCCTGCCGGTAACCCCTGCGGACGCCTTCGTTTACGGCCTCGCTCACATCCCCCCCGGCGAGGTGAACGTCCTGTCCCACATCGAGGAAGACCACCGTCATGCCCGTATCCTGGCAGATCGGGAGGTTCTCGTTCCTGGCCACCTCGAGATTTTCAAGCAAGACGCGGAATATTTCGCGCGCCGTGCCCGGCTCCTCCTCCGCCATGCCCTTTTTAAGGGCCTTTATCAGATCGTCCGGGGCGAGGACGTTCGTCTCCATGCACATCCTGGCAACGCCGTCTTCTATGCTCCGCACGTCAACATCTCGTACCATCGGTACGCACCCCTCGTTTACCGGGATTGTCGCAACCTCCCGGACCTATTTCAGTACGGGGGACGGTTTTGTCGGCTCGACGAGGAGCTTGACCTCAAGTTCCCCGTCCCCCGGCCGCCCCTGGATAAACTCTTCCTCGATCTTATCCTGCAGCGCCTCAAACAGGCCCACCGCCTCATCGTAAGCCCTGTCGAGCTTCCTCTTGTCGGCCCTGAGCGCGGCGGTCTCTTTCATCTCGCGCTTGCTTTTCTCTGCCAGCTCTTCGGCTTCCTCAATATCATCATGGAGCCTCTCGATAAGATCCGAGACCTCGATCAGTTCATCCTCGACATCCCGGTAAAGGGGATTCAGCGAGCGGGTCTCCTGTCTCTGCGATCTCACCTCCATGGCCTCCAGATTAAGCCTCAATTCGCCGATCTGTCTTTCCAGCTTCCTCGTCTTATTGCCCTCGCCGTACTTCGATCTGACTTCCTCCAGCCTTTCCTCTTTCGACGCGATCGTTCTTTTAAGCTTCATGACCCGGGGGCCGTATTGCACCACTGTTGATGTAACGATGTACTCTGGAATATTGCCAAGCTTTTTCTTGATAGCCCGTCTCTTCGCCCCGGCCTCCTCCATCTCCATCCTGTGCTTCTCGATCTTGATCTTTGTTCCGGCTACAGCAGCGGCCATTCTTTCTTCGGAGAGAAACTGTTCATGCCCGATAACCAAATCGTCGAGCTGCCTCTCAGCATCCTCTACCCTGTCCCGGGCCTCATCGAGCCGGGCCCTGAGAAAAGCGAGCCTCTCCGAGTCCCCCGTTTCCACGCCTTCCGATACAATCCGATCCGTCAGCGCCGACATCACGCGGCGGCACACGACCGGGTCATCTAGATCAAGCCATATCCTGAACCTGTCATCCTCTATTATCTCTGCATCGACAGAGCGCCTGATCCTTCCTCGAAGTTCAGCCTTCTCGTCATTCATTCCCTTCACTGCGCTCCTCAACACGGACCAGTCGCTCAATCGTGCCCTCAGGTTCTTCAGCACTACCTCCCGCTCTTCAGCCGGCCGGCAATTCAGTCTCTCCACCAGGATAATCGCCTCCGAGCGATAGAGCGGTTTCTTCCGGGATTGTCCGCCCGTGGATGAGGAAAAGACAACAAGGATTATAACTGCACAGATCCCCGGTGCCGATGATAAGAATCCGCTGGCGGCAGCTTTTTTCATGCCGGGCTGGTCGATACGAATACCTTGACTCTCTCCGGTTCGCCCGCTTGTGACAATAAACCAGTCACCGTATCTCTCTTTGCGCGCCCAGCAGGACTCGAACCTGCAACCACCGGATTAGAAATCCGGTGCTCTATCCGTTGAGCTATGGGCGCATCCGGTTGGCCGGGCGGCTCGACCCACCCCCCTTTATAGACAGGAAAAGAGGCGTTATAGTTTAAGTAGCTTGCTAAGCTCCTGGTGCAGCCTCTTTATAGCCTTCTTGTTGGACCTCCATTCTTCAAGGTGAGCCATGACATACTCTTTGCCCGTACACAGGCTCTCCTGCTTGCCGAGAAGGTGTGATATCTGTTTGAGCAACAGAAGCGCCCTTCCGTATTCAGGGGGACATCCATGGAGATTTGCGAGCGCGTTATGCGCCTCCTGCCGTCGGTTGATCATATTGTCCACCAACTCCCCTGTCAGGGTATCCTGTAGAAGGCTGAGCTGGTATCGGCTGATCGAGCCCTCCCACGAAAAGACAACGTAGCGGGCTTGCTTGAACTGCTTTCTCCAGTTTTGCTTCACTTCCTGGGATTCGCAACGATGCCCAGCAGCAAGAACAGCCAGAAGCGGAACGAGCAAGAAAACTGGTGTTTTTGCCTTCACCATCATCGCGGATCCCCTCGGTTCATCATTTTTCGGTTAAAGCTTAAGCAACCGCTCCAGTTCTTCAAACAACCCATCCACCTTTTTCTTGAGCTTCTTCTGTTCCTCGAGCTGATTGAAGGCCACCTGCCTGTTCTCCGCCATGAGCTCCATCTTCCTCAGGATCTCGTGGATTTCGTTAATTATTTCGCAATCTCTTTTATAATCGTCGGGACATCCGCCGATCTCGTTAATCGACTGGCGGGCGGCTATACTGCCGTTTATCAACCTGTCTCTTTCACTGGCATCCGGCCCCCCCCGAAAAAGCACCGCGTTGTAATAATTATTCACGGCCGTGTTGAAAAGCAGCATGTGATGGCGCGCTCTCTTGATCTTCTTCCTCCACTGCATATCCCGAGCGCGTCCATCCGGCGTAAAGGCAAGCAAGGCCGACGAACAGATTATAAATAGAATTATTTTCCTGACACCGTGCATGATCCCAGCCCTTTTGAGAGTATTGTATCAACCGGTTGTGGATATTTACAACTTATTGTTCTCCGTCTCTTCCAGTTCAGCCGGACGGCTCCGCATCTTCGCCAGTTCCTCGACGAGCCGCTTCTTTGTCTTCTCCTTGTCCCTCATCCTTCGATTGCCTCAAGAGCGGAAGGGATTTAAAAAGTACCGGAAACCATATTGATGGTCGCAATTACTGAACGCCACTCGAACTATCTTTGGCATAATTCATTTTTGAATTTCAAAAATAGTTGATTTTATTTTGAGTCAATATAGTGGATTGCTTCGTCTATCACAGAAATATCCTTTATCTTAGAAGAAAAAATCTCACCTTTGATTTTTTCTATCTCGTCTATGCTTTCAACAATAAAATCTGAAAAGGTAAAGATGAACGGGTGAATCCAGTCCTCAACTAATTTTCCATGAAAGACCACATTGGGACGCCTATGATGAGTATCTTTAGGAAGAATGGAAATAACCGGTTTATTAAAATACTTTGCAATAACGATTTCTTGGGCGGTTCCTACCCCAAGTATTTCTTCGGCGTTAACTATCACTAATGAACTATCTTTTATGTGTCTACAATCTTGGCCAACAACTGCTAAAAAATCACCTTCATCTAATTCTTTATGGTAGGGTTCGATGAAATCAGCTTCAAAAAATTTCTGCAGAAGTTGCTTGTATTTACTTCTCCAGTCATTAAATATTTTTGCTTCCGCGTCTCCTTTTGGGACACTGCCTGCCAAATAAATTTTCATAGTTTTTCTATTTTAACAAATCATCCCAAGGCAGTGCCGGATGCGGCTAAATCTGCCTTCGGCAGATTTGACGCAGAACCGCCCACCTTTCCCAACTTAAGTTCAAGAGTTGGTCGGGGCGCCGGGATTTGAACCCGGGGCCTCCTGCTCCCAAAGCAGGCGCGCTAAACCGGACTGCGCCACGCCCCGATTTTCTCCATACCATTAGGTTCTGCAATACTTTTTACTAATGAAACCGCCTTATTGCCCCCTCTTCACTTCGTTCATCGGGATCTAAGAATTTCATGGTATTTAGCTTCGCTACGCTCGCTAAATACCTGAACTTCTAAGACGGACTGCGCCACGCCCCGATTTTCTCCATACCAAGCCATATTACCAATCGAGAGGAGCCCTTGAAAGCGCTTTATGGGCCGCCGGCCGCCGTGCTTTCTTTTATGAAGCTTTCCGCCACCTCGGCGATTGCAAGCTCCGACATGACGGTTAACATCCTCACCGGGTCGGGATAGCCGGGAATCTTCTCTGTAAGGAGCTGCTGGGCGGCGAAGGGGTCGGCCATATTGAACGTGAATTCTTCCTCCAGAAACTGAAACGAGTTCAGATGGTGGTTCGCAAACCACAATATCTCTCCCGACCCGGAGTCCAGAAGCTCGACCTCAAACGTGACAAACGCGAAAGGGATAACCACCTCGCCCGAGCCGGCGCGCGCACTTTCCACGATCATCCCCATCCTCCCCCGGAAAACGGCGTCCACCCCGATGTCCCTGCACAGGTCAACCACCTGCCTTCTGGTTGTCACCTCCAGCATGTCCGGGGGCAGCAGTGAGGCGATCCTTTCCGGGGGAATCACCTCGAAACCGCCTGACCTGGAGATCGACGCTGAGAAGCGCCCGGCGGCATCGATCTCCACGATTCCCTGTGCCCCGCCGGTGGAATCCTCTTCCCACGGGGGCCCCTCCCCCACCATAAACGGCATGACGCCGATACGCTTGAGGCGAAGGGGACTGAAGTCGACGGCGGCAACAACATCCGGCGCGAGCCTCTCCTGCGGCAGGAGGCCGAGATCGGTGGTCCTGCATGACACGAACAGGCCAACGGCGGCCGCAAGGAAAGAAATCCCGGCTGCAGACAATATTATTCTCCCGGTAGCCGGCATTTAATCCATGCTCTATTTGCCCATGGCCTCTTTGCGGGTTATCAACATTTCCTTCGCGATAGATGCGCGCGCTCCGTCCGGCCGGAGCCGGAGATAACTGCAGCAGTGTTCGATTGCTTTCTTCGGTTTTCCCAGCCGATCACCGTAAATTTTCGCCAGGTCAATATGGACCTCCGCAAAATCGGAGTCCAGTTCCAGCGCCTTCTCATACTCCCGTATCGCCTCGCTGAACATATTTCTCCTTGCGTAGCACACGGCGATATTATTGTGGAGAAGCGGGGAGCCGGGCTCTTCCTCTATCGCCCTGATGTACGCTTCTATGGCGGGAACATACTCCGCACACCGATGATGGAGGATGGCGATCTTCCTCGACAGTCCCTTTGCCGATGGATCAAGCAGGATGGCCTCCCTGTAGGCCGAGAGGGCATCCCCCTCCTTTCCTGTTTCACAGCACAAGTTGCCCAGCTCCACAAAGGCGGGCGCATCCCGCCCCCCCTGCTCGACATATCGTTTCAGTTCCTCTATGGCGGCGTCTTTTTTGCCCGCCGCCATGTGAAGAGCGATCAGTCTTTTCCTTATATCATTCGCCGCGGGCGCGCGCTGGATGGCCCGTTTCAAGGTGGACGCCGCCTTATCGGCCTCCCCGGCTGTCTCGTACATGTCGGCCAGCTTAATGTAAACGTCCATTCTATCCGTTCCGTGTTGGACGGCCTCTTCGAGGCTTTTAACCGCCCCTTCGATATCGCCCCTCGACTCCTGACAGGAAGCGATGTGGGAGAGAGCCTGCGCCGATGACGGCTGGATACCCAGCGCTTTTCTGAAAAGCTCCTCCGCCCTCTCCATACTGCCCTCCTCGGTTGATATAATCCCGAGACCGATCAGGGAATCAACATTGTCCGGGACCCTCTCCAGGACGCTCTCGTAAGCCCTCCGCGCACCGGTGTAATCGCCCATCTTGACGTAGCAGCGCCCCATTTCATTAGCGAGCCGGGTGGATCCGGGAAACCTGGCCGCGCCAAGGGCCAGAATATCAACCGCGCTCTTCGTGTCCTGCCTTTCCTCCTCGTAAAGCCCGGCCAGCTCGAGGTACGGGCCTGTATCGGAGGGCTCTCCACCGATTACTTTCTCGTAGCAGGCTATGGCTCCCTTCTTGTCGCCCGCCATGGATTTGATCCTTGCGTAAAGCTCGTCCAGGCCGGGGTAATCCATGCTCCGCTTCATTATAAAATCAAGCTCTGAAAGGGCTCTTGCCGCCGACCCGCGTTCGGCGTGAATTCGTGCCATCTGGAACCTTGAGTAGAGGTCTCCCGGGTCCGCCGAGAGAACGGCGCCGTACTCCCTCAAGGCCTCGGCGTAGCGCTTCTGTTCGAAGTAGGCGTCGGCCAGCCTCTGGCGGATTGCCGTGTTGCCCGGAGCCTCCCTCAATGCCTCGTCGTACTGTTCAATCGCCGTGAGATATCTTCCGTCCTTGCTGTAGATATCCCCCATATCGGAATGGCTGGCGGCCCGGTACCTGGCCCAGTATTTCTCCATCTTCCCCCTGTCCACGATGTTCTCCGAGTAGATGAGGCCGAGCTGAAAATTGGCCCGGGGGTGGCCTGGATCGAGCTTCAGGACCATCTCGTATTCCCGGCACGCGTCTGTATAAAGGCCCTTTTCGTAGAAGCCGTCGGCCCGGCGGCACAGTTCCTCGACAAGGCCTGAGTAAGCCCCCTCGGCTGCAGATCCCCTCCTGCCCACGGCCTCTGCGGACACATCGGATGGTATTGCCTCGTCGCCGCCGGTTCCTTTCTCGATTTCCCCGGAAATCCGCTTTATATTGCTCATGCACTCGGCAGCGCGTGACCCGACAATCTCCGGGAACCATCCGGGGCTCACGGCGCCGGTCCTTTCCAGCCATTCGAGAGCGGACTTGTAATTTTCAAGGACCGCGAGCCTGTCCCCACTGCATTCCGATTCGACGGCCTTCTGGGCGGCCTCCAGATATTTCTTGTAGAGTTCGATAGGATCTCCGGCGGCGCGAATGGGCATGATCAGGGAAAGCAGCACCAGGAGAAGGAAAAAACCGGGCGGGAGGCCTCTCCCGATGGAATCGATGCCTCTCACATCCATAGATTTCTGTCCAGGCTCCGGTACTGGATCGATTCTGAAATATGGCTCTCCGAAATCCTGCCGGCCCCTTCCAGGTCGGCTATCGTTCTGGCCACCTTCAAGATCCGCGTATAGGCGCGAGCGCTTATGCCCAGCTCCTCTATAGCCTGCCTTAAAATTTGCCGGACACCACTATCTATGCGGCAGTATCTCCTGAGGTGCCGCGAGCCCATTTGTGAGTTGCACCAAACGCCCTGTGAACGGAATCTTTCGTTCTGAATATTCCTCGCGCGGGAGATCCGCTCCCGCACCTCGGCGGAAGGCCCCGACGTACTGTCCGAGAGGATCTCCTCCTGCCCGAGGGGCGGAACGTCGACGTGGATGTCGATCCTGTCGAGGAGAGGCCCGGAGATCTTCGAGATGTACCGCTGTATCTGGACGGGTGTGCACCTGCATGCTTTGGTCGGATGCGTGAAGTAGCCGCACGGGCACGGGTTCATCGCGGCGACAAGCATGAACCTGGCGGGAAAGGTGATGCTTCCCACCGCCCTCGATATGGTGACGACTCCGTCCTCGAGGGGCTGCCGCAGGACCTCCAGGACGTTCCTCTTGAACTCGGGAAGCTCATCGAGGAAGAGGACGCCGTTATGCGCGAGGCTGACCTCGCCCGGCTTGGGATACGCCCCTCCCCCGACCATACCAGCGTCGCTAACCGTATGATGGGGGCTCCTGAACGGCCTCGTGCCCAGAATAGACCTTCCCGGGCCCATGAATCCCATTATGCTGTGAACCCTTGTCGTCTCCAGCGCCTCCTCCAGCCCCGGCAAAGGCATGATCGATGGGATTCTCTTCGCGAGCATCGTCTTTCCCGCCCCCGGAGGCCCGATCATGATAAGGTTGTGCCCGCCGGCCACGGCGACCTCGAGGGCCCTCTTGACGTGGGCCTGGCCCTTCACGTCGGCCAGATCCACGCCGTACTTGCGGGACTCCTGGAACTCACTCTCTAGTTCCAGCGAGGCGGGCTCTATCGACAGGTTACCCTCGAGAAACCTGACCACTTCCACCAGGTGGCCGAGGGGGAAGACGTCGATCCCCTTGACCACGGCTGCCTCCGCGCAGTTGTCCCCGGGGACGATAAGGCCTCTCCTGCCGGCGCCGCGCGCCGCCATGGCAATGGGAAGCACCCCTTTTACCGGCCTTATCGAGCCGTCCAGGGCAAGCTCGCCGAGCACGATATAGTCGCCGTAACTGCTCCCCCTGAGCTGCCCGGTGGAGGCGAGAAGGCCGATGGCAATGGGGAGGTCGAAGCTCGGCCCCTCCTTCTTGATGTCGGCGGGGGCGAGGTTGATCGTGATCTTTCTGCCCGGATGCTTGAAGCCTGAGTTCCTGAGGGCGGCCCTGACCCGGTCTTTGCTCTCCCGGACGGCAGCATCGGGCAAGCCCACCATGACCGTCCCGGGCAGGCCCTCGGATACGTCGACCTCGATTTCGACGACATAGGCGTCGACCCCGAAGGTAGCACTCGAATAGACCTTGGAAAGCAAGACAAGGCTCCTTATCCCTGACACGGACAGATTAAGTATTGCCTATAAACAGACGATGCGTCAAGGCGATAAGGACCAGGCACAGGCATCGAAACCCGGGCCCGGCTGAAGGAGCACTTATTTTTTCCACTTCTTCAGCATTCGCCCCTTCAGCTTGGGAATCAAGCCCAGCACCCCGTATTTTTCAAACCGCCTGTATGTCAGGTAGAACAATTCGCGGGTGAACCCGAACTTGTTGCATATCTGTCCGATATGGGGCTTCCCGTTGGTGGCAGCCGCCCTCATCATCTCGAGCTTGACCTGTATCCTGTCGTTCGGATTGATGAGATTTTTCAACGTGTATCTCTTGGCCTTCGTGATCTTTCCTTCCCCAGGCTGCTGCCCCGGCTGGAGGACCTTCTTGTGTTCGAGGCGGACCTTCCCCCCCAGCTCCTTCTGCAGCCCGATGTGGGATTTTCCAAAAAGCCCGTACACGCCGAACTTTTTCATCCTTCTGTCGAAGACATAGAAATCATGGCGGCTGAAGCCGAAGAGCCGGCTCATCTTGTTTATATCCGCCCCGGGCGTCGCGTATATGCCCCTGACGAACTCGTATCTCCTGAGGATCTCGTCGGTTTCAATCGGATAGCTGTACTTTCCGTTCCTCCAGATCAACCGGGAAAAATGGGAGCGTATGTTGGCGTCGACCCTCTCCAGCAGTTTTTTCGCGCTGAAAGGCTTGCAGATGTAATCGGATGCGCCGCGCTTCATCACCTCGACGGCCACCTCCTCGGAGCCCCTCCCGGTCAGCATGATTACCACCACCTCGGGCATGAACTTTTTCACCTCGGTGAGCACTTCGATTCCATCGATGATGGGCATCGCATAATCCAGGATGATGACCATCGGTGACCTCTCGCGGACAATCGCCAGACCCTCTACGGAATCGGTCGCAAAAAAGGCGTCGTACCTGGCTTCCTTAAAGAGATCCTGCAGCAGCTGGCAGAGTTCTATCTCGTCGTCGATTATCAAAATTTTCTTTTTCGCCATAACTTCATCTCCTTGCTATATCGCTTGAGACCCGACCGCGCCGGCCAGGAGCGTTGCTGCCCTTCGCCGGTGCTCGAGTCCCGTCCCAATGTTACCATATTTTCTGCGCCGGGCCTGTTCCAAACAAGCCTTATTCCAGTTCACCGCTTTTTATCGCCGACCCTTTCCTTGACCTGCGCGACGATCTGCTCGCAACCCTTCCTGGCCAGATCATAAGGCTTGGCAGTATCGTCCATCCGGAACTCGCCCCGCCACATGGTCTCGCCCGTGTGCGCGTCGACCATCTTCATCCGGACCGAGACCCTCGACTGCCTGAGTGTCCCGTAAAGGTACGTGTAGTATTCGACGACGTCGCCGACGACCAGCGCGTCGGCCCTCAGGGCGCTGCTGATGTCCTTCACCTCCCGTTCGGAGAGGAAGCCCGACACTGGCTCGGGATAGATTTTATCGAGCTCCTCCTTCACCGCGGAGGGCCCTTTGACCTGAAGCTTGCTGACCCGGGACAGGCGGTTCGCGAACAGGCCGGAGACTATCATTCCGGAGTCCTTCGGCCACTTCTGTTTCACGCCGAATATACAGCGCCGCCCCTCGTGGGTCTCGTCGAATGGAACAACGGCGACACGGTCCACCCATGTATATTTCCCGAGCCGGGGATCGACATCGACCCTTATGACGTTTTCGTTCATGTTCCTCATGCAGCCGGCCGAGAACGCGGCCACGAGAAACACCTTAACCGTTATACTCAAATGCTCCTTCAACATGCTCCGCCGCCTTTCCTCCGACAAACGTCAGGACGTCAAACCGGCACTCCCTGTCCTCCAGGCCGAACCTCGCGATATAATGGCTTGCCGCTTTCGCTATCCTGCGCCTCTTCTTCCTGTCAACAACCTCGAGGGGGTCACCGTGGCCGAGGCGGGACCTCGCCTTTACCTCGACGAACACGATGCTTTCCCCGTCCCGGGCGATGATATCGATCTCCCCCTGGGGAGTACGGTAATTTCTCGCCAGTATGCGAAATCCTTTCCTCCTGAGAAGACGAACGGCCGACCGCTCGGCCTCTCTGCCGCGTTCAACCGACGTTCTCCTCACTCAACATACCCTTCAGCGGTTCAAAGCTCCGCCTGTGCACCCGGCAAGGCCCGAACGCCCTGAGCCGGGCGATGTGGTCCGGCGTGCCGTATCCCTTGTTTCTCCGGAACCCGTACGCCGGAAAAATCCTGTCATACAGCAGCATAATCTCGTCCCGGGTGACCTTAGCCACTATGGACGCCGCCCCGATCACCTCGCAGAGGGAATCCCCGCCTATCACCGGTGTATGTGGCACCTGAAAGGACCCAATGTCGGGGCCGTCCACAAGAACGTTAGCGGGCCGCGTGCCGATATCATCGAGGGCTTTTCTCATGGAAAGAAGGGTTGCATTCCGGATATTGAGGCGGTCGATGACATCGGCATCGCCAACCCCCACGCCTATCTTCACGCGATCGTCCTCCACAAGCCTTGTGTATATCTCCTTCCTTTTCCCCGGAGAGAGCGTCTTCGAGTCGGCTATCCCCTCGATCCCGTGGGATGGCGGCAGGATCACAGCCGCAGCCACGACGGGACCCGCCAGCGGGCCGCGGCCCGCCTCATCAATACCGGCCGTCATCCCGGCCCGGTTCAACCCACTCTTTCCTTCACCTTCGCCTTCTTCCCGGATCTGCTCCTCAGGTAATAGAGCTTTGCCCTCCTGACCTTGCCCTTCCTCGTAACCTCGATCCGGGCTATTCGGGGGGAGTGAAGGTAGAAGGTACGCTCGACGCCCTCGCCGAACGATATCCTCCTCAGGACGATCGTCTCTTTAACATCCCGTCCCTTCCTCCCTATCAGGGTGCCCTGAAAAACCTGAATTCTCTCGCGGTCACCCTCAATAATCTTCAGGTGAACCGCAAGCGTGTCTCCTATCCTGAAGGCGGGCAAATCCGTCCTCAGTTGTTCTTTCTCCAGAAACTCTAGCTTCATTTTTAACCCCTGAGTGTTAACTGGTACATTTAGAAATAAAAACCGCCCTGGTCGCAGCTCAATATCTTCCAGCGCTAATCATCACCCTCTTTTTCGAGTACTAGTTCTTCTTTCGCCTGCTCCAGAAGCTCACTGTCATCATCTGCGAGGTTATACCGCCGGAGCAAATCCGGCCTCCTGGAGACCGTTCTCTTAAAGGCCTCTTTCCTTCTCCATCTCCGGATGGATTCGTGGTCTCCTGAAAGGAGTACTTCCGGCACCGTCCTCCCCTCGTAATCGGGGGGTCTCGTGTAGCTCGGGTAGTCCAGCAGCCCGCTCGTGAACGAATCGTTCGCAACGGAAAGCGGCTCGCCGACAGCGCCGGGCAGCAGTCGCGTAACGGCATCGACAATGACCATGGCTGCGAGAGATCCCCCCGTCAAAACGAAGTCGCCTATAGATATCTCATCCGATACAAGGTTTTGCCTCACCCGCTCGTCCACCCCCTCGTAATACCCGCATAACAGCAGTAGGTGCTCCTCGCGCGACAGGGCCAGCGCAGTCTCCTGGTCGAACCTCCTGCCCTGCGGCGACAGGAGTATGACGCGGGACGAGGGCCTTCTCAGGCTTCTCACGGCCCTGAAGATCGGGTCCGGCATCATCACCATGCCGCCGCCGCCGCCGTAGGGCCTGTCGTCAACCGTGCGCCTCCTGTCATCCACGTGGTTGCGCAGGTCGTTGACGGCTACCCTGACGAGGCCCCTGTCTATCGCCCGGCGTACGATGCTCTCTTCGAACGGCCCCCTGAACATACCGGGGAAAATGGTGATTATATCTATCTCAAGCACGGCAGGAACAACCGGCGCGTCAAATCGCATCTTCGCCCCGACTCGATAACGTTATTCAACAATCTCCAGCATCGACCTGATGCCGGCTCTGGCGGCTACGGCACCAACCAGCGTCCTCAATGACCTTATCGTCCTGCCGTTTTTGCCGATAACCTTCCCGACATCCGAAGGGTTGACCCTGATCTCGAACACGGTAACCTTCTCGCCTTCCACGCAGGTCACCGACAACTCCTCCGGATTATCAACAAGGTGCCTGACGATATCTTCCACGAACACGTTGATTTCCATATCTCGATCTACCTCCTTCCGGGCACCTTTGACAGGACCCCTAGCTTCTTGAAAAAAGACGAGACTGTCTCCGTCGGCCGGGCACCCTGCCCCAGCCAGTAGAGAGCGCGATCCTCTTTTAGCCGTACGTTTTCTTCACTCGCCAGCGGATCGTAATATCCTATCTCCTCTATAAACTTGCCGTCGCGGGGAGCCCTGGCGTCGGCAACTACGATCCTGAAAAAGGGCCTGTTCCTGGAACCCATCCTTTTCAACCTTATTCTTACAGCCATAGATTCTCCTTCATTTCTGCAAAATTCGCCGGCGGCACCGGCAGACCCGAATCACACCAGCTGGGTATTATCACAAATTATAATCTTTACGTCAATATATACAACAAAAAATGTTTGACGACCACCCGCAAGCACCCTCCTCATGAAAACCGCTCAAATCGCAACTCTCCGCAGCCCCGGTCCCCATCAATCAAAGAGAGCCTTTCTCCCTCCATATCCGCGCGCCAAGCGCGGATAATTTCTTTTCTATGCCATCGTACCCCCTGTCTATGTGGTAGACGCGGTTCACCTCGGTACGCCCCCCGGCGACGAGCCCGGCAATAATCAATGCGGCGCTGGCCCTGAGGTCAGACGCCATGACGGGAGCGCCGCTCAATTCTCTCACGCCCCTGACGATAGCGCTCGGTCCCTCGATCGATATGTTGGCGGCCATCCTGTTCAACTCGGGAACGTGCATGAACCTCTCGGGGAAAACTTTTTCGGTTATGATGCTGATGCCCTCGGATACCGTCATGAGGGCCGTCAGCTGCGCCTGGAGGTCCGTTGGAAAGCCCGGGTAGTGATGCGTCGCCACGTCCACGTTCCTAACGGATCCGGTCCCCTTTACAACAACAGACTCTCCGTCCCTGCGTATCTCCACGCCGGCCTCGGCCAGCTTGTCCACGACGGCTCCCAGGTGATCATGACGGGCGCCGGCGAGAACCACCTCTCCGCCCGTGATGGCCGCTGCAGCCATGAACGTTCCCGCCTCGATCCTGTCGGGGATTATTGTATACTCGGAAGCCGAGAGCCCTTCGACGCCATCGATCTCAAGGATATGCGACCCGTGTCCCCGTATCCTTGCCCCCATTGATATCAGGAACTCCGCAAGATCCACAATTTCAGGCTCGCACGCGGCGCCGATGATCCTCGTTGTGCCTCCCGCAAGAACGGCGGCGGACATCACGTTGGCGGTCGCGAGGACGCTTGGCCCGAACCTGCCGGCCAGAAACACCTCGGCGCCCCTCAACCCGTCAGCCTCAGCCTCGATATAGCCGTGGTTGAGCTCGATCCTGGCACCCAGGGCGGCCAGGCCCTTGAGGTGCAGTCCGATCGGCCGGGGGCCTATCACGCACCCGCCCGGCAGGGATATGCTGGCGCGGCCGAAACGAGCGAGGAGCGGGCCCAGAAAGCATATCGAAGCCCGCATCTTCTTCACCATTTCGTAGGGCGCGTCGCCCCCGGTTACTCCGGAGGGATCGATCCGAACGGAGCATCCGTTATCAGAGAAATCCACCGTCGCGCCGATGAACCTCAACATCTCCGTCAGGGTGTTCACGTCGGAGACCCGGGGTGCGTTTCGTATAACACAGGGGCCCTCCGCCATAATCGAGGCGGCCATGATGGGGAGGCATGCGTTCTTCGCGCCGCTTATCTCGACAGTCCCGCGGAGGCACGCTCCCCCCTCTATGATCATCTTTTCCATATCGGCCTCTAATTACTTGGTAGTGCGATCTATTTATTCGCCTCTCGGATTTATTTTTCGCATTACGCTTAACGATTTTTATTCGGTTGTGCAGGGTCCTTAAAGGCGACGGCCACCCGCGGCTTGCCGTTGATGTCCCGGCGCAACTCAATATCTCCGTAACCGGCTGCCGCAAGGAGCGCTTGGACGCTGCCGGACTGCGCATGGCCGAACTCCAGAACGACGACGCCGTTTTCGGAGAGGGCCCCGTAAGCCGTCCTCACAACGCGCCGGACCATGTCCAGCCCGTCGGGACCGCCCCTGAGGGCAACGGGAGGCTCATGATCCCTGATCTCCCGCGGAAGAGCCTGCCATTCGGCATCCGATACATACGGGAGATTGGCAACCACAAGGTCGAAGCTGCCTCCGGCGAAAGGCTCCAGGAGATCGGCGATGAGGAAACGTATTCGCCCATCCACGCCGTTGAGGGCGGCGTTCTCCCTCGCGAGGGATATTGCCTTGGCAGACAGGTCCGTCGCCCAGATCTCGCCGCTCGAAATGTGCCGGGCGAGGACCACCGCTATGTTGCCGCTCCCGGTACCCACGTCGACGATACGCCTGAAATTCATCCCCCCGGCCGCCAGGTCCAGAACGGCATCCACAACCGACTCGGTATCCGGGCGTGGAATGAGCGCCCTGGAATCGGTCAGGAACTCGCACGTATAGAATCCAACCCTGCCCGTTACGTACTGTAAAGGAAAGCCTTCCACCCGGTGCTGAAGCATTCGCTGCAGGGTTTTACTCTTTTTGTCACAAAGAGGACTGCCGGCCTCCAGGTAGAGAGATGCCCTGTCGCGATCGAGCAGGTGGCAGATGAGCCGTTCCGCCTCATCGAGCGGCTTCTCCAATCCGGCACGATCCAGGGCCGCGGCCGACGATCTGAGGGCCGCCTTCACGCTCACGGGTTTCACCCGTCGCCCCTCCCGCCAAGGACGGACTCGTAATCGGCCCTCATGAGGCCGGATGTTATTCTGTCCAGCTCCCCATCCATCACCTTCTCCAGTGAGTGGACCGTGAGCCCTATCCTGTGATCGGTCACGCGGGATTGGGGAAAGTTATAGGTCCGTATCTTCGCGCTTCTGTCACCACTGCTTATCTGCGACCTCCTCTCCTCCGAGATCTTCTCATCCCTCTCGTCCTTGAGCTGTTTCAGGAGGCGGGCCTTGAGAACCCTCATCGCCTTGACCTTGTTCTTGTGCTGGGACTTCTCGTCCTGACACTGGACGACGGTTCCCGTGGCAATATGCGTTATGCGGACGGCGGAGTCCATCGTATTCACGCTTTGCCCCCCGGGGCCGGACGAGCGGAAGGTATCGATCCTCAGGTCCTTCGGATCGATTTTGATATCGATCTCCTCCGGCTCGGGGAGGACGACCACGGAGACGGCCGACGTGTGTATCCTGCCCGACGACTCTGTTGCCGGCACCCTCTGGATGCGGTGAACGCCGCTCTCGTATTTTAACTTGCCGTATACTCCCTCCCCCTCCACGGAGAATATTACCTCCTTGAACCCGCCAAGCTCCGTCGGCCGGCTGGCCATGGGCTCGACCTTCCAGCTATTCATCTCGCAGTACCTTGTGTACATGCGGAACAAGTCGGCGGCGAAGAGCGCGGCCTCGTCCCCCCCCGCTCCGGCTCGGATCTCGACTATGATATTTTTCTTATCCGCCCCGGAGTCCGGCAGCAGTGCTGAAATGAGGTCGAGCTCCAGCTTCGCCTTCTTCTTGCTGAGATCCTCGACCTCATGCCTCGCGAGTTCGAGGAAATCTTCTTCCTCCTCGTCCTGCTCGAGGATGGACTTCCCCTGCTCGAGCTCCCTCATCACCTTTTCGTACTCCACGTAGAGGTTGCAAATGCGCTTCACCCCGGCATGCTCCCTCGCGAACTCCTTGTACTTACCGTATGACGAAAGCACATCGGGATCGCTGAGCAGGGACTCGAGCTCCTTGAGCCTGTCCTTCAATCCGGCTAATTTTTCGAACATGCCTCAACCCCATTAAAAATCGTGCGTTCCTCGTTTGACCAGCACGGCTGACCTGCAGTAAGCCCTGCACGGACAAGCGTAAGACCGCGAACAAGGTACAAAAAACAGGCAAAAAATGCCGGGGCGGACATTCACGCATGAGAGCGGCCGCCCCGGCAACGCTGTATTTACCTACTTTCTGCCGTACTTCCTGCGGAACTTTTCAACCCTTCCGGCCGTATCGATATACTTCTGTTTCCCGGTAAAGAAAGGATGGCACTTCGAGCAGATACCGACCTTTATGTTCTCCTTCGTGGAACGGGTTTGTATAACCTCGCCGCAGGCGCAGGAGATCGTCGTATCAACGTACTCTGGATGGATACCCTTTTTCATAAATTCGCTCACTACGTTCGCTAATTTAGCTCAATTCCCAATCAATAACGTAAAGGTAACACGGGCTTTTTAAAAATAGCAACCCCTTAATTAAAAACCAGAAACCAGTAACTGTCTTTTTACATCCTGCTCATATTCAAGGACATGAGGAATTCAGCGTTCGTCTTGGACTTCTTGAGCTTCTCCAACAGGAACTCCATGTCCTCCACGGCGTTGAGGGAGTTGAGCGCCTTCCGCAGAAGCCATATCCTCTTGAGCTCGTCCGGGTGGAGGAGCAGCTCCTCCTTTCTCGTCCCGGAGCGGGCTATATCGATGGCCGGGAAGACGCGCCTGTCCACCAGCCGCCTGTCCAGGTTCAGCTCCATGTTGCCCGTTCCCTTGAATTCCTCGAATATGACCTCGTCCATCTTGCTTCCCGTATCCACAAGGGCCGTGGCCATTATCGTCAGGCTTCCCCCCTCTTCTATATTCCTGGCGGCGCCGAAAAAACGTTTCGGCTTGTGCAGTGCGTTGGAATCTATGCCTCCCGTCATGATCTTGCCGCTGTGGGGCAGAACTGCGTTGTAGGCACGTGCGAGCCTCGTTATGCTGTCGAGGAGGATAACGACATCATGTCCGTACTCCACGAGCCGTTTCGCTTTTTCTATGACGATCTCGGCGACCTGGATGTGCCGCTCGGCCGTCTCGTCGAAACATGAGCTAACCACCTCGCCTCGAACCGACCGCGCCATGTCCGTCACCTCCTCGGGCCGCTCATCTATGAGAAGGACGATGAGCTTCACCTCGGGGTTGTTCGTCGCGATGGAGTTAGCGAGCTTCTGAAGCAGCATTGTCTTTCCCGTGCGGGGGGCGGCGACTATGAGCCCCCTCTGCCCTTTTCCTATCGGCGTCAGTATATCCATCACCCTCATCGAGATCTCGTCAGGCCCGGTCTCGAGTATGAGCCTCTCTTCGGGATAGAGGGGGGTCAGGTTATCGAAGAGTATCTTGTCCCTGTGGGACTCGGGCTTCTCGAAATTCACGGCCTCCACCTTGAGAAGGGCGAAATATTTCTCCCTGTCCTTGGGCGCCCTGATCTGGCCGGAGACGACGTCACCCGTCCTGAGGCCGAATTTTTTTATCTGCGAAGGGGAGACGTATATGTCCTCCGGGCAGGGCAGGTAGTTGTAATTCGGAGAGCGCAGGAAGCCGTACCTGTCCGGAAGGACCTCGAGAGCGCCCTCCCCGAACATAAGGCCCTTGCTCTCCGCCTGCGCCTTGAGTATCTGGAAGATAAGCTGGTGTTTCCTAAGGTACCCCGTGTCCTTAAGGCCGAGGCCCTTCGCTATCTTGTTGAGCGCGGTGACGGTCTTGCCCTGGAGGGTACTGACATCAACATGTTCGGCGTCGGCGCTCCGGGCACGGGGCTTCTCCTTCTCCTTTTTCTCCATATCGCGCTCCCCGTCTTGTTCTTTCACTTTTTCCAACTCCACATCCTCGCTTTTTGTTTTCTCCATCTCTTCCCCTACCTTCCGGTTAACTTTGTCCATAGTTCATTCACCTGTTTTTTTACCGCTTCCCTGCCGGAGTAATTCCGCACGATGTAATCCGCGCGCCTCTCCTTCTCGGACAGCGGAAGCTGGGCTCTGATTCTGGCGAGGGCTTCTCTCCTGGAAAGCCCGTCCCGCTTGACGCATCGAAGGACCTGATCTTCCTCCGACGCGCTCACGACTACTGCGGCATCGAAATCGCCTAGCATGCCGGTTTCCATGAGAAGCGGCACGTTCACCACCGCCACTTCTTTTTCGCCTGCGGCCGCTTTCTCTCTCAACCAGTCTCTTATGGCCGCCTTCACCTTCGGATGAACAATATCGTTAAGCTTGTTCAGCTTATCCCGGTCGGTGAAGGCGCGTTCCGCCAGCTTCCTTCTGTCCATCCCGCCGTCCTCGCCCACGACGCCGGGCCCGAACTCATCCATTATGCGCCGTCGCACATCTTCATCACCGTCCAGAATGGCTCGCGCGACAACATCGGCGTCGAGGGTCGCTGCGCCCAGGGCCGAGAAGAAACCAGTCACCAGACCTTTCCCCGCGCAAAGCCCCCCCGTAACCCCCACCCTCAGCATGCTATCAGCTCCATAAAACATTGAACCGGAATGAATAATAAGCAAACACCAATAACCAAGATACAAACAATATCCAATGAGCAATAACCAATTATCAAACTGTTTGGATATCGGAGTTTGAATATTGAGATTTGTTTGGTCATTGTATCTTGTATCTTGGTTATTGTTGTTTGGTTATAGCTCGCCCCAGTTCCTTCCCACGGCTGTTCTGACCCTCAGCGGGACCGAGAGCTTATATATCTTCTCCATGATACCTTTTACCTCCGTTTCAGCGGCGGCGACGCGATCCTCGTACACCTCGAATATGAGCTCATCGTGGAGGTTTATGAGCAGGCGGGCGCCGGGCACGTCACGGCAAACGGAAATCATCGCCAGATTGATCAGGTCGGCGGCCGAGCCCTGAACGGGCGTGTTGATCGCGAGCCGCTCGCTCTGCTCCCGGGCCTGCCTTGAGATGCTGTTTATCTCGGGAAGATACCGCCTCCGTCCGAGTATCGTGCGGACATAACCAAGCTCTCTCGCCTCGGAGAGAAGACGGTCGATGTACTCCCGCACGCCGCTGTACCTCCGGAAGTAATTGTCGATAAAGAGCTGCGCCTCGGCAAACCCTATGGACAGCTCCTGCGCGAGGCCGTACGCGCTCATGCCGTAGATGATACCGAAATTTATCGTCTTGGCGCGGCGGCGCATTTCGGCTGTTACGTCCTCCTCGTCCACGCCGAAGACCGCGCCGGCCGTGAAGCGGTGAATATCCTCACCCCTTTCGAAGGCGGAGATGAGATCGGCGTCCCCCGACAGATGGGCCAGAAGACGAAGGTCTATCTGGGAATAGTCGGCCGAGAGAAACAGATAATCATCGGATGCGGGGATGAACGCCTCCCGGATCTTCCGGCCGAGCTCCGTCCGCACGGGGATGTTCTGAAGGTTTGGATCGCTCGAGGAAAGCCTGCCGGTCGCGGTCCCGGTTTGATTGAACGAGGCGTGGATCCTCCCCGTCTCCGGGTTGACGAGATCCGGGAGAGTGTCCAGGTAGGTGGATTTCAGTTTCGCGAGCCGGCGGTATTCCAGTACCTTCCCGGGGAGTGGATGCATCGCGGCCAGCTTCGTGAGAACCCCTACATCGGTCGAATAGCCGGTTTTAGTCTTCTTCTGGACGGGAAGCTCAAGCACGTCGAACAGGACCACGCCAAGCTGCTTCGGTGAATTCACATTAAACGGGCGGCCCGCCTGCTTGATTATCTCCGCCTCGAGCCTCTCGAGATCCACGGCGATCGCGGCGGACATTCGCCTGAGCAGCGCGCTGTCCAGCCTCACACCGTTTCTCTCCATTCCCGCGATAACCTCGATAAGGGGAAGCTCCGTCGAGTCGAACAGCTCCCTCAGCCCCTTCTCCATCAACTCCTTCTCCAGGATACTCTTCAGCCTGAGCGTGATATCGGCGTCCTCGCAGGAGTAGCGGCACACTTCTTCAACAGGCACTTCGACCAGCTTACTCTCGCCCCTGCCGATAAGGCTGCGAATGGGGATCATCCTGTGGCCGAGGTAGTCGAGGGAGAGGGCGTCGAGTCCGTGCGCCCGTTTGCCCGGACTGAGAAGGTGCGATGCCACCATCGTGTCGAAGACGATCCCCTTGAGGCTCACACCGTGCCGGCCGAGGACAAGCAGATCGTACTTGATATTCTGGCCGATCTTTCCGATCGCCGGATCCTCGAGGATCGGCTTAAGTCCCCGAAGTATTACCTCCTTTCCCATCGCGCGGTTAAACGGGATGTAGCAGGCTTCCTTTTCCCTCCAGGAAAAGGATATGCCGACGATCTCCGCATCCATCGCGTTGACGGAGGTTGTCTCCACATCGATCACGAACGGGGACTGCGCGCCCAGTTGAGAGAGAAGCTCTCCCAGCTTTTCCCCGTCGTCAATCAGCTCGTATTTAAGCTGCTCATCGCCTGCGCCGCCTTCGGGCACGATATCCTTGAGGACGCTCCAGAGTTCGAGTTTCCTGAGAAGTTCGACGAGAGAATCGATGTCGGCGTTGCTCCTTCGACAATTCGCCGGCCCGACCCCAATATCCACATCGGTCATGAGCCGGACAAGTCCCATGCTCAAACGCGCCTTATCGGCATTGGCCAGAAGGCTTTCTCGAACCCTCTTGTTCCGGACCTCCGGAGCATGGGCAAGGACGGATTCCATATCACCGTACTCATTGATGAGCCTGACCGCCCATTTCTCGCCCACACCCGGGACCCCGGGCACGTTGTCGCTCGCATCCCCCATGAGTGACAGCATATCCGCTATCCTCTCGGGGCCGACCCCGTACCTCTTTCTCACCGCCTCGGCATCGTAGAGATGGCTCTTCTCGTGGGAGCCCCTTACCTTTATTCTGTCGGTGACGAGGCTCAACATATCCTTGTCTCCGCTCGATATCATAACCTCCATGCCCTCCATCTCGCTCGTACGCGCAAGCGTGGCTATAATATCGTCCGCCTCGTATCCCTCCTTCTCGATCAACATAACCCCGTACGCTTCTATGAATCTCTTTATCGCCGGGATCTGAACGGCAAGCTCATCGGGCATTGCCTTCCTGTGCGCTTTATATTCCCTGTACTCCCTGTGCCGGAAAGTCTCGCCGGGAAGATCCATGACCACGGCGATGAAATCGTAATCTCCCGCGGCAGCGACCAGCATGCGAGCGAAACCGACCACGGCGTTCGTCGGGCGGCCCTCAGAGTTCGTCAGAAGGGGAAGGCCATGAAAGAGCCGGTATATATGCGACATTCCGTCTATCAGGAGGATCTTTTTATTTTTCATCCATATATCCCCCGGGACAGTGCCGGGGACTCGATAAGTCCTGGAGATATCGCCGGATACGCCGTTCAAGCCGCGGGAATTCCCTGCAGGATATCTCTCCCGCCGATAGCTGATTGGGCACGCTGAAATTACGAGAAGATCCGGCTGTTGTTTTCCTTAGACAAGCGGGGTTCTAGACGCAGTTATAAGAAAAAATCTAAAGATTTAACATTCGAGGGATGGGTTAAAAGGAATCCTTGATTAACGCAGATCGAATCTAGATCAGGCTCCGGGGAAAGTCAACAACTATTTTCGCAACTGGAGCAAGACCTGTTCGGGGTCCTGCGCCTTCGAGACGGCATCCTCGTAGGTGATAATCCCCCTGTTGAACAGCTCTACCAATCCCGCATCCAGCGTCCGCATGCCGTACTTGGACCCCGTCTGGATGTCGGATGTGATTCTGTATGACTTCCCCTCCCTGATGAGGTTCTGTATCGCGGGGGTCGCGATCATTATCTCGAAGGCCGCAATACGGCCCTTGCCGCTTGCCTTCACAAGCAGCAGCTGGGAGATAACCGCAAGGATAGAAAGCGAAAGCTGCGTTCTTATCTGGCCCTGCTGGTCCTTCGGGAATGCGTCGATGATCCTGTCAACAGTCCTGGCCGCCCCGGTGGTATGGAGCGTCGCGAATACGAGGTGTCCCGTCTCCGCCGCCGTTATCGCGGCGGACATCGTCTCAAGGTCCCTCATCTCACCCACCAGTATTACATCCGGGTCGGCGCGCAGGCCCATCCTCAGGGCCTCTTTGAAGGTGGTGACGTCCACCCCCACTTCCCTCTGCGTTACAATGCTGCGCGAGTGCCCGTGGTAGTACTCTATGGGATCCTCTATCGTTATGATATGGCAGTCCCTTTCATGGTTAATGATGTTGATCATGGAGGCAAGTGTAGTCGTTTTCCCTGAGCCCGTCGGGCCGGTAACGAGAATCAAACCGCGGGGCCTGAAAAGTATCTCTTTAAGCCCGGGCGGGAGACCTATCTCCTCGAGCGTCATAATCCGCGAGGGGATCAGCCTGAGCGCCATACCGAAGACCCCCTTCTGCCTGAAGACGCTGACCCTGAACCTCGCCTGTTCGCCGTACGAGAATCCGAAATCAACCCCTCCCTTCTCCCGCACCCTCTGCTGGTTCTCGTCGGATGTTATGCTCTTTACAAGCTTCTCGGTATCCTCGGCCTCCAGGGGCGATTCCCCGATATGGACCAGGCTCCCGTCGAGCCTCAATGTCGGAGGCCGGCCCACCGCGATATGAAGGTCCGACGCCTCCTCCGCTATCACCCTGTCAAGCAACTCCGCCATCTCAGCCATTTTTTTATTCCTTTTCTGTTAGCTTATTTCCCGTACTGTAAATAATAAAGCAAAATAAAACCACGGATTAAACGCCCGTCCGGCAGATCCACCGGCCATCCCCGGTAAAAACCGGGCCGGTTCGACTGAGATCTGACGGAGATTGAACGGATTATTTGGAAGAATAAACTTTCTGCTGATTTTTAATCCGTCTAATCTATCCAATCCGTGGTTCCCCTTTTTTGTTGGTGGAGGACGCGCTTTTCATGACGAGATCGTGGACTTTCCTGAATGTAAGCCCCTCCCTCTTCGCGATACGCCGTACGTCGTCGTATTCGGGGTGAACGATCGTGCGGCCATCAGGTCCGCACGCGACCTTTACACGGACAACTCCGAAACCGGTATCCACCTTGACCACCTCTCTCGGGAGCTTCCTCCGGTCCGCTCTCACGATCCTCACTCCCAGTGTGCCTGTCTCCTTGAAAAATGTCTCCGCCACGTCTTCCGTCACCCGGGAAGGGGCTATGGCGGTCACGAGAACGCCGGGCCTGTTCTTTTTCATCTGGACCGGCTGGAGGTAAACCTCCAGCGCCCCGCTTTCGTAGAGGCGCTCCATTAAAAGATCGTAGACCTGGGGGGAAATATCATCGAGGTTGGTCATTATGATATCGACCCCATCGCGCAGGATAGAGCCCTCCTTCACCCCTATCAGGACCCGCAGGCAGTTGGGTAGATCCCCTATCTTCCGGTCCCCGACCCCGTAACCGCTCCTTTCAATCCTCATCGCGGGTATCCCGCCGTAGCCGCGGGAGAGCGTCGAGAGTATGGACGCTCCCGTCGGGGTCACAAGCTCCGCGTCATAACCCGCGGATGTTACAGGGATGCCTTTCAGAAGTTCCACCGTCGCCGGCGCCGGAACCGGCAAGACCCCGTGAGAGCACCTCGTGAGACCCGCGCCGAGGCTGAAGCCGGACGTGTACACCCCCTCGACCCCGAGCTCGTGGAGCAGGTAAACCGCTCCCACTATGTCTATAATCGAATCTGTCGCGCCAACCTCGTGGAAATGGACCTCGTCTATTTTTACCCCGTGGACCCTCGCCTCGGCCACGGCCAGCCGCTCGAAAATCCGCGAGCAGTCTTTCACGACCTCTACCGGAAGACCGCTCCCGGCAAGAACTTCGAGGATGTCCCTGAGGTTCCTTTCATGCTGGCCTCCCGGAGCGGCTACGCTGAACTTCGTCCCGCTTATGAAGTTCGCCTTTGCCTTCCGCACGGATATGCGGTACTTCCCCAGCGGGAGCTTTTTCAAACACGCCTTCAACTTCCGCGCATCGGCGCCCGCGTCGATGAGGGCCCCGACGATCATATTGCCGCTTGCGCCGGCAAAACAGTCGAAGTAGGCGATCCTAGAAACCGGTTTTCTCGACTCCTTCATAATTCATCGATGGCATGCAAGACGGTTCATGAGCGTAGCCGCGTAGCCGGCGCCGAAGCCGTTGTCGATATTTACCACGACTACCCCGGAGGCGCATGAGTTCATCATGGCAAGGAGAGCCGCCAGGCCTCCGAAGCTCGCTCCGTACCCGACGCTCGTCGGGACGGCAATGACCGGAGCGGCAACCATGCCGGCCACGACGCTGGGAAGGGCCCCCTCCATGCCGGCGACCGCCACGACGACGGATGCTCTCATGATCTCCCCGCGGTGATCCAACAGCCGGTGCAGGCCCGCGACGCCGACATCGTATATCCTCTCGACCGGGCTCCCCGTAATCTCCGCTGTAACCGCCGCCTCTTCTGCAACAGGTATGTCCGATGTGCCGGCGGAGATGACGGCGACCGGGCGCTCAAGCCTCGGCAGGGGCCTCCTTTCGACGGTTATGGCCCGTGCCTCCTCATGGTAGACCGCGTCGGGGCACCAGCTCCTTATCATTTCGTACGTCTCCCGGCCGGCCCTGGTCGCCAGCAGCGTATCGGCGCCCTCGAGTATCTCCTTCGCTATCGAGTCGATCTGCTCCGGGCTCTTGCCCGGACAGTAGATGACCTCCGGGAAACCCTTCCTCAGGGCCCTGTGATGATCCACCTTTGCGAAGCGGAGGTCGTGAAAGGGCAGACGCCTCAACCTCTCGACGGCGTCATCGATGGTAGCGTCTCCCCGCTGGAAATCGAGGAACAACCGCCTGATCGCCTCCTCGTCCATGCTATTTCGTTATAAGCCTTCTGATGCAGTCGGCGGTGTTCTCGGCATGGTCGGCGATCCGACCCAGCTCGCGCATGAGGTTCATGAGGAATATCACGGTTACAGGATCCAGCTTGTCCTCTATGCTGAAAAGGGTTTTTGCAAAGCGAAACTGGACCTGATCGGTCAGCCACTCTTCCTTCTGGACATGCTCGATAAGCTCGATAACCTCTTCGAGCTTCTCTGTGGACGATGGATTCTCGAGGAGGTCAATCATCTTCAGGTCGGCCCTGGATACGGCTTCAACGGCGTCCTTGACCTTATCAACAAGCTCGAGAATATCCTCTTTCAGTTCTCCGGGCAGCTTCGTTTTCCTCACCGTGAGAAGCCGGGCGACATCCTGACACGAGTCGGCAATACCGTCCTGTTGGCTGAGAAGGGTAAGAATGTCCCCCCTGTTGCTGGAGCCGAATATGCTCTTCGTGAAGCTCTCCCGTATCCCTCTCTTGATGATATCCGCGTCGTGCTCGAGCCTGCAAGTTTCCTCCATCAACTCTTCGATCTTCTCATGGTCCCCTGCTATGAAGCTTTCGATGATTGAATCCAGCAGGCCCAGGCAATCCATGACCTTCAACATGTGTTCGTAGATCGGACCATAGGCGGGGCGACCGAACAATCCACCGATTTTTTTCATTTGCTTTTCCTCCCGATTACAAGCCTGGCAATGGCCAGTACATGTTCGTTGATTCTATCATAATCGGTGAGGATATCTAAATAAATCGGGCTCGTCTCTATGGCCTCTTTCAACCCCTTCCTGAGCCTCCCGAGGTGGGCGAGCCTGAGATCTCCCTTCCAGATATGGATGTTCTTTCCCTTCGAGAGGGCCCTTCGCGCCAGCTCCGCGTCCCCCGACTTGAACGCCTCGAGGACCGACGAGAAGTTACGGAGCACGGCTTTGTGATAGCGCGATAGGTCGTTCTCCCCTTCGATCGAGAAGCAAAGGTCCGCCTCCATTCTCTTTCGCGCCAGAGGAGCCAGGCCCTTGCTCACAACGTCCCCGATGTTCTCGAGCTCGTCCGTTATGTGGACAAGGGCGGAGACTTCGGATGACTCGCCCCCGTCAAGCCTCCTCTGCGAAATCATGACGAGGTACTTCGAGATCTCCCGGTAGAGGAAATCCGCCCTCATGTCCTCCCTCACTATATCCTCTATCACTGTCGTGCTCTCGCAGGTGACGACCTTGAAGCTTTCCCTCAGCATCTCCCGGACGATTCCGCCCAGCCTCTCGATTTCCTTTCCCGCCTGCGTCAGGGCCATGACGGGGGAGTTGAGAAGCCTCTGGTCCAGGTAAACAACCTTCTCCACCTCTACCTGCTTCCTCCCCGGCGCGATCCGGATAATGACCTTCGTCATGATTCCAGTAAAGCCGATGAATATGAGCGTATTGAGGACGTTGAACAGCGTGTGGGCGTTGGCAACGAGCCGTTCCGGGCTGGCCTTGCCGTAGCCCCCGAGAAAGAGCGCCGTCACCCATTCGGTCAGACGGGCGAATGGTCCTATCCAGAACATGAAAATCACCACACCGGCCACCTTGAAGAACAGGTGGGCAAAGGCAACCCTTTTCGCATTGATGTTCGCGCCGATGCTGCCCAGGAGGGCCGTGGCGCACGTCCCGATATTGGCGCCGAAGATGATGGGAATGGCCGCCTGGAGTGGAAGCAGGGAGGTCCCGTCGGGCAGGGTCTGGGACGCGAGGGTCAGCGCGAGAGCTATCGTAGCGGCGCTCGACTGTATGATTGCCGTGAAGGCCGTGGAGACGGCAAGGCCCAGGAGCGGCCCCAGGGCAGGCCTCCGGCTCAGTACAAGGAGCATATTAACAAACTTCTCGTTCTCTTTCAGGGGGACGACACCTTCCTTCATGACCGCCATCCCGTAGAATATAAAACCGAATCCCATCAGCACGCGACCCATGTACTTCCACTTCTCGTACCTGCTCAGCATGGATATCAGAAGGCCGGCTGCGAGCATGAGAAGGGCGTAATCGGTCACCTTGAAGGCGATAAGCTGGATGGTGAGCGTCGTTCCGATATCAGCGCCGAGAATTACGCCCATCGTCTGAGCGAGGCTCATCAGCGAGGCGTTGACGAAGCTGACGAGCATCACAGTCGTCGCGCTGCTCGACTGTGTGCACATGGTTAGGAATATGCCCACGCCGACGCCCAGGAACCTGTTCGAGGTGAATATTCCCAGGATCGTCTTCAGCCTGCTGCCGGCGACCTTCTGGAGCCCCTCGCTGGTCAGCTGCATCCCGTATATAAAGAGTGCAAGCCCGCCGGCAAGGAAACAGGTTATCTTCATCCAGCCCATAGTATAATTTTTTTCTCTTAATCCGCTTTATTCGCAAATCTTATTGATTTGCGAATAAGCGCCTCCAAGAGAGCATATTGCTCTCTTGGAGGTTTCGGCGCGGCGTTTCACGCCGCGCTCAAGGTTAACCCTGAGCAAAGGCCTGATAAGGCCGTAGTCGAAGCCCGCAGGGCGATTATTCATGAATGCAATAGCAATTCATGAATAAATCGGGTTAAAGAGAAAAATTATCCCATAACTATGTATGCTATGTCCGTGGCGAACGAGTTGACCCTTCTCAACTGGCTGATGAGGTCGAGGTGTATCGCGCTCGTCTCGAGGCTTTCCTTGAGCCCCCGGTGAAGGCGGTCTATATGCAGCTCGATGAGCTGTTTACCGAGAAGGACGATCTCCATCTTTTCCTCCGTCACCTCTCTCGCCTTTTCCCCGCTGTTCTCGAAGAACCCTTCAATGGCTTTCTTCAAGCCCGAGTAGATCCGGAAGTGATAGTCGTTTATCTGCTTCCATCCGTCCGGCGAGAAGAAGAGGTCTTTCTCCGTGAGCTCGACGGCAAGGGGAAAGATATCGCGGTACACGACGGAGGCGATGAGCTTGAGCTCGTTGAGGAGCGTGAGATAACGCGTCTCGGTCTCAACGCCCCCGGAATCCTTCCTCGCCTGGAAAAGCTTCATGAGATACTCGTAAACGGCGTCGTGCAGAAACTCTATCTTATCGTATGCCTCCTCTAAGCCGTGGAGGAAATCGGGGTCCTTTCTCCTGAACATGTCCATGATGCCCCCCGCCATCTCCGAGCACATGCCGGCGAGCCGCCCCAGCTCCTTGCCGGCCTGCTCGATCGCTGCGGACGGGTCGCCGATCAGATCCTCCTTTATGAACTCCGGGGAGAACTTTTCCCTCTCTCTTCCTTTACCGCCGAATATCGATGTCAGCTTCACTCTACACCTCCCCCATAACCGCGTACGCTATGTTTGTCGCGAACGACAGGAGCCTTCTCAATCCGGACATGAGGCTCATGTGGAGGGTGCTCGTTTCGACGGACTCGGGATGTCCCTTCGCGAGCCTCTCGAAGTGCGCCTTGGTGTATTGCTTCTCGAGCTTTACCAGGTTCTGCTTCCTCAGCGTCACTTCCTCGGCCAGCTTCGTGTTGTTCTCCTTGAAGGCGGTCGTCGCGTCCCTGACGTCCCTGGCGACCTTGTCCCCGAAGTCCCGGAGTTGTTCCCACCCCTCGGGAGAGAAAAAGAGGTTGCGCTCCATGAACTCCTCCGTCATGGGGAGGATATCCTGGCTGACCACCTTTCCGATCTCATGGTACTCGTTAAGTATGTTCATGAGGATGAGAACGCGCTTGGACTGGGCCACGTTAAGCTCCCTGGAGCCGATCTTCGCCAGGTAGGGCCTTATCACGTTCTCGAGTATCACGACGTGATTTTCCTCCTGTATGAGCCCCTCCACGAACTCTTCGTCCTTCTTCTTGAACGCCTCGATGGCGCTGTCGCTCATGCGGACGGCTATGTCGGCCAGGCGTCCCAGCTCCTTCTCCGTCTGCTCGATCGCCGCCTGGGGCGTCGCGGTGAGGTCGCTCACGATGTATTTCGGCTTGAACATCTCCTCCTTCTCCTTGACCTCCGGCAGCACCTTCATGACCACGTTGGCAAAGAGGTGGCTGAAGGGGAGGAAGATGAGGGCCATCGCGACGTTGAAGATCGTGTGGGCGTTGGCTATCTGGCGTGTGATCGACCCCCCCATTTTCAGCACGATCATCGCCAGGTAGTCCTGGCCGGCTATCCAGCGCCCCATGTAGGTGAATAAGACCATGAAGAGCACGACCCCCGCCACTTTAAACATGGTGTGGGCCATTGCCACCCGCTTGGCTGACCGCGAGGTGCCGATACACGCCAGGGCGGCGGTGACCGTGGTCCCGATGTTCGCGCCGAAGATAATCGGTATTGCGGCATCGATGCCGATGATCCCCTGGGACGCGAGGCCCAGGGCGATGGCTATGGTGGCCGCGCTCGACTGTATGACGGCGGTGAGCGCCGTCGAGACAAGCAGTCCCAGCAGGGGGTTGGCCGTGGACGCCCTCAGCGCGTTGACAAACGGCTCGTACTTGGCGAGCGGTTTCATCGACCCTCCCATGACCTTGAGGCCGTAGAAGAGAAGGCCGAAGCCCATGAGGACCTTACCCAGGTAGTTGAAGGTCTTGTTCTTGGTGAAGAAGGTGAAGACGAAGCCAAAGAAGACGAAGCCGAGGGCGTACTGGCCGACGTCGAAAGCTATGAGCTGAACGGTCAGCGTCGTCCCGATGTCCGCCCCGAGTATCACGCCGATCGTCTGCGCCATGGTCATCAGGCCCGAGTTGACAAAGCCCACGAGAAGGACCGTCGTCGCGCTGGATGACTGGAGAATGAAGGTTATGACGATGCCCGAGATGAGTGCGATCACCCTGTTCCTGGTAAAGAATCCCAGGACGGCCTGCATCTTCTCCCCCACCCATTTCTGGAGAGAGTCCCCCATCAGGTTCATGCCGAAGATGAACATCCCCAGCCCGCCGAGGAGCGTGAGAATAATAATGAGCATAACGCCCGCCTTATTCTCGAAATACGGGGGCTTTCCCGCGAGCTCATTGCCCTCGAGGCTCGCCGAAACGCCGTAGGACCCCGCCTTGCTCCCGAGCTGATAGGGAACTGCGGCTACGCCCTCGGCGTTCGTCTTGACGATGATATCGTGGGGGACCTTCTCCCCCGTGCTTCCGAGGAACGCGCTGGGCGTGGTCCTCTCTTTCTTCATCTTGCTCGGCTTGGCTGGATCGTGCTCGATGTAGAAGTGGACGGGTATGCCGGCGGCGGGGCCGCCCGCCTCGTCCTCCACCAGGAGCTTGATCTCGATGATCTCCCCGACGAGCCTGAAAGCGCCGCTGCTTCCCTTCATCACCTCGGCCGTGTATCGGCCGGGGTCTGCGTACACAGCACCCGAAAACAGTGCACAGCATAGAAGACTTAATAAGATGGCCCTTTTCAACGAAGAGAAGCGCATAGCGACCTCCATAACGTTAATATTTTCAAAGAAAAGTTCCGTGTATAAGCATATCTGCCTCCCCGCACCCGCCTTTCAATAGCGCGGTTCCCCGCGTCACACGGTCGGGACGGCATCGAAATCAAGGCCACTGGGGCCTTCCGTATTATACACATGGCAGGCGAGGCCGGCAACCATGGCCGCGTTGTCCATGCAGAGCTCCGGCCCGGGAAGGTGTACGGATACGCCGCGAAGGCGGCCCTCCGAAATCATCCTCTCGCGGAGCCTCCTGTTGCACGCCACGCCACCTCCGATAATGACTGTGCTCACACCCCTCTCGGACGCCGCCGAGAACGTCTTCGCCGCCAGGACGTCGACGACGGCCTCCTGAAAGCTCGCGCAGATATCCGCAACATGCCCGGGGAGTAGTGGCTTGTTATGCCCTTTCACATGGTACAGGACGGCGGTCTTCAAGCCGCTGAAGCTGAAATTGCAGTCGCCCCCCCCCATCATCGGACGTGGAAAGGGAATTCTCCCTGGATCACCCTCACCCGATGCCGCATCCACCGCCGGCCCGCCGGGGTAGCCCAGCCCCAGGATCTTCGCGACTTTGTCAAAGGCCTCCCCCGGCGCATCGTCGCGTGTGCCCCCCAGAAATTCGTATTCGCCTGCGCCCCCGCAGTAAAACAGCGAGCTGTGGCCGCCGGATACGACCAGTCCTATAGCGGGAAATTCGATGCCGTTCCCGCCGAGCAGCGGGGCGTAAAGGTGCGCTTCGATGTGATTGACCTTGACCAGCGGCGTTCTGGTCGCAAAGGCAAGCGCCTTCGCATACGACACACCGACGAGGAGCGAGCCCATCAGGCCGGGGCAGTACGTTACGCCGAGGAGATCGATATCCTCGATAAGGCAGCCGCCGTCGGAGAGGGCTTTGCCCACGACGAAATCGATGCTTTCAAGATGCGCGCGGGAGGCCAGCTCGGGAACTATACCCCCGTATTCCCGGTGGACGGGATCCTGGGAGAAAACAACATTGGAGAGAACGATCCGCCCGTCCCGCACTACCGCGGCAGCGGTCTCGTCGCAGGAGGTTTCGATGCCGAGAACCAGCACTTTACTTATTCCCTAAATCAACAGATTGTTTTGCCAACAGAGAATTTTTGCATATTTGATTTTTGATCTTTACGGGGGGTCTTCTACCGGTTAGTTCCAAGCAGGCAAAAGAACTACTCTTCAGTGGAAGGTAAAGCCTTTCCCTTATATACGTCCCATGCCTTCAAGAGGTCGACAGCCCGCTTGAGCTGTATATCCTCCACTTCCTCCTCTTCCTCCACCTCTTCTCCATTGGCTTCCTTCATCTTCTTCTCAAGCTCGTCGTATTTCCTCATGACGAGTTTAACCTCGTCCTCCGGGGAAAGCTCCACAACAATGTCGGGAGTTATGCCCTCCTCGTGGATCGACCGCCCGCTCGGCGTGAAATACTCGGCAGTAGTAAGCCTCAGCGCCGATCCATCTTTCAGCTTCATCACGCTCTGGACCGTCCCCTTTCCGAATGTCTTGCTGCCCAGGATAATACCGCGGCCCCAGTCCTGGACGGCGCCGGCGACGATCTCGGTTCCCGAAGCACTCCCCTTATTGACGAGAATCACGAGGGGCAGGTCGGCCCTCGTCTGACGGTTGCTCGATGTCCATTCGCTATCCTGCTTCGCGCTTTTCCCCTTCGTGGAGACGATAAGTTTTCCCCGTGGTAGAAACTTATCCGCGACCTCTATCGCCACGTGGAGCAGGCCGCCGTGGTTGTTCCGCAAATCGAGGATGAGCGACTTCATATCCTTCTTTTCCAGTTTCCTCAGGGCTTTCTCCAGGTCCTTTCCTGTCCGCTCCTGAAACTGGACCATTTTGATATAGCCGATTCCGTCGTCTATGATCATGCTCTCCTTGATGCTCTTCACCTTTATCTCTGCCCTGCTCAGCGTGTGCTCCCGGTATTCCTCCTCGCCCGGACGGGATATGGTTATGGTAACCTGGGTGCCGGGCTTCCCCCTCAATTTTTTAACCGCGTCCATCAACGTGAGGTTCTTGGTAAGCTCACCCTCTATCTTCACTATACGGTCTCCGGGGGAAAGCCCTGCGCGCGAGGCGGGCGTGTCGTCCAGGGGCGTTACGATTGTGAGGGCCCTGTCCCTCATCGTTATCTCTATTCCCAAACCGCCGAACTTTCCTTCCGTGTCGACCTGCATCTCCTCGAACATCTCCGGATCCATGAACTGGCTGTGGTCGTCCAGGGACCCGATCATTCCCTTCAACGCCCCGTAGATAAGGGCCTTCGATTCCACTTCCTCGACAAAATTTTGTCTCCCGAGGGTAACAGCCCTGGTGAAAAGCTTTACGCTCGCGGAGAGTTCGTCGTCACCGCCGCCTGAAACACCGGGAAAATTCCCGATACACACCAGGGCGACGCACGCCAGCAACAGGGGGAAAATAAACCTCGTCGTCATTACTTCGACTCCCCTCCCAGAACTTCTATCCCCTTGATAAGATCGACCGCCATCTCAAGCTGTGAATCGGCAGGGGTGTCCTTCTCGTCCACGTCAACGCCCTCCCGGATCTGCTGAAGCAGGGCTTCCTCCCCGGGACCGATGATGACCTCCACGTCCGGCTCTATCCCATCGCCGTCAAACGAATCTTCACCGGAAACGGCGTACCGCCCGACCGTAAGATGAAGGCAGAGTGTTTCTTCCAGCGGGATGTCCTTCTGGATCGAGCCGTCACCGAATGTGGTGGAACCGATCAGGACGGCTTTCCCGGACTCCTTGAGTGCGCCAGCCACAACCTCCGCCTCGCTCGCCGTCCCGCCGTTTACAAGAACCACAATGGAGACGTCGGGAGGAGGAGCCGAAGGGGCCCTGATCTCCTTTCGCTCACCTTCCAGGCGGCTCTCTATCGAAGCGATCTTCTTCCCGTCTCCTATAAGGTAGCCGGCAACCGCCACCGCCTCATCAATATCCCCGCCGGGGTTGTCCCTCAGGTCGATAACCAGCCCCGAGACACCATCTTTCGTAAGTCCTTTCACCCCCTTGATAAACTCGCGGCCGCTCCCTGCCGGGAAAGAGGCAAGGCGCACATAGCCGGTCGCGTCTTCCAGGGGAATACACTCCACCATGCCGGGGGATGTCACCTCCTGCATCTGGAGCACAACATCATTTGTTCCCTTCATGCCTTCCCTGTATAAAGTGAGCTTGACCTCGTCCCCGGGCGCACCCCGCACCATACGGCGTATATCATCGAGGGTTACATTCCTCATAAGGTCCCCGTTCACCTTTATGATCCTGTCCCCGTGGATAATCCCGGCCTTCGCGGCGGGGCCGCCCTCAACGGCGCTGATAACGGTGAGGAGGTTGTCCATGATAGCGAGCTCAATGCCGATACCGGCACTCCCGACCTCGCCTTCCTTCTTTATATAGCTGTAACGGTCCAGGGATGCCATCATCCCTCCCACCGCCCCCATCATGAGATCTCCCGGCCCCACGTCACGGTAATAATCCTCGTCCACCATCGTTACCACATCGGTAAAGAGGTCTAAATTATCGAGAAGGTCCTTCTCTTCGTCCTTCTTGCCGGAAGCCAGCAGGGAAAGAGCCAGTAATAAAATTAGAGGTGGGAGAAAGTAGTTTTTTATCCGCATTATCCCGTCACCCATACCGGGGTTTTGATTTCCTCTTCAGTACATCCCTGGCCGCGGCCACTATATCTTTTGCCTCGAGCCCGTACTCGCGCATCAGGTCATCGGGGTGTCCCGACTGGCCAAACCTGTCCTGGATCCCCACCATCTTAACGGGCACGGGACACTCCCCGACCACTATCTCCGAGACAGCGCTTCCAAGGCCGCCTATAACGCTGTGCTCCTCGGCGGTGACGATGGCTCCCGTCTCACGGGCTGCATTGATAACAGCGCTCCCGTCAATGGGCTTTATCGTGTGCATGTCTATAACACGGGCGCTGACACCCGTCTCGCCGAGTTCCTCCGCGGCCCGCAGTGCCGCTTCAACCATTATCCCGCACGCGATTATGGAGACGTCCGTTCCCTCCCTCATCACCACGGCAACGCCGATCTCGAATGGGTCGTCCTCAGAGGTGACGACGGGGGACTTTGACCGCCCCATCCTGATATAAAATGGTCCGGATTCCGCGGCCGCGGCTTTAACAGCTTTCTTCGCCTCCCAGTAGTCGCAGGGAACCATTACCCGCATGTTGGGGATCGTCCTCATGATGGAAATGTCCTCGACGCTCTGGTGACTCAATCCGTCCGGCCCGACGCTCACACCGCCGTGGCTTGATACGATCTTGACGTTCAGTTTAGCCGCCGCGACGGTATTGCGCACCTGTTCCCAGGCGCGGCCGCTCGCGAAGATGGCGAACGAGCTTGCGAACGCCACCTTGCCGCAGGCCGCGAGGCCGGCGGCCGTGTTTATGAGGTTCTGCTCGGCGACCCCCATATTGAAGAACCTGTCCGGAAAAGCATCGCGGAATTTCGACGTCCGGGTGGACCCGGCGAGATCCGCGTCCAGAACGACGATGTTTTCGTTGACGCCCCCGAGCTCGACGAGTGCCTCGCCATAGCCGTCTCTTGTCGCCTTCATCTCAGCCACAACCCAGCTCCTCCAATGCCTGCTTACACTCCTCCTCGGTGGGCGCTACCCCGTGAAATCCTATCGCGTGTTCCATGAACGAGACGCCCTTTCCCTTCACCGTCTTCCCTATAACGATCGTCGGCATCCCCTTGACCTCTCCGGCGTCATCGTACGCGGCGAGTATCTGTGACATATCGTGCCCGTCGATCTCGATGACGTTCCAGCCGAAAGCCCGCCACTTCTCGGGAATTGGCTCGGGGTTCATCACATCCTGGAGGCGGCCGTCTATCTGCAGACCGTTGAAGTCCAGCACCGCGCAGAGGTTGTCGAGCGAGTAGTGGCCGGCTGCCATCGCGGCCTCCCATATCTGCCCCTCCTGGATCTCGCCGTCTCCAAGTAGAACGTAAACGCGGTAATCTTTCCCGTCGATTCTCCCAGCGAGGGCCATGCCGTTTGCTATCGAAAGGCCCTGGCCCAGGGACCCCGATGACATGTTCACTCCCGGCGTTTTGAGCATGTCCGGATGCCCCTGGAGTATGCTTCCGCATTCGCGGAGCCGTGCAAACTCGGATTTCGGGAAATACCCGCATTCGCCCAGGGCGGCATACCAGAGTGGGGCCGCGTGCCCCTTTGAGAAGAGCATCCTGTCCCTGTCCGCCCAGTCGGGCTTGAGGGGGTCGTGCCTGAGCTTGTGAAAGAAGAGAGCCGCGATCATGTCGGCGGCGGAGAGGGACCCGCCCGGGTGGCCGCTTTCGGCCCTTGCGATCATCTCCACAACATGGCACCGCAGCAGTCTTGCCTTATCCGTAAGCTTATTAATTAACTCTGGAGAATATTTCTTCATGTATCACGCCCGATGCGTTTCTCCGAACCGCTCGACTTAATCAACAAAACCAAATGATTGTTGCTCACAGCAAGAGTAATCCGTCTAATCAGCAGGCTTATTCCAGCTCCTTCACCTCGAAGAAATTCGGGCTCTGGCCTCCGACCTTGAACTTCATCGTCTCGAGCTTCGTGTCGTTCGGAGATAGGAACTCGCTTATAAATAGGACGCTCTCCTCGGCAATGAGCTTTCCATCGGTGTCAAATAGCAGGATCTGGAACTTGGGCAGCGCGCGCTTGCTCGTATCGTTCCTCATGAATATGTCCGCCGTTACCGTCCTCTTTCGGGGCTGGTACTCGAACGTTATCTGGTCGATGTACTCGAGCCCCTCTATGTTTCTCTGGTATATAGCATCCCCGCTCCTGAAAAACTGAAAGAGGCCGGGCTGCTTGGACCTGCGGACGTAGCGTTCGAAGTCGGTTTCTATCACGGTCTTATCCGATGTTATTATCGGCATCATCTCATCCTCCTCCGGCGCCGCGACGAGGCTGATTTCCTTTATATAATCCGACACTCCGACTTCCTTGAGCCTGGACTTGAACGTGGCGACCTCCTGCCTCAGGGCCGCGTTCTGGGAGCTGACGATTGCCCGGAAGCCGAACACCACGGAGATAAGAAGGGCGGAGACAACAATGGCGATAGCCATCGTGTAATTTGTATTCACCTTGAAATCAGCCATAGTAAATACCTCATTTTTTCCTTGTTGACGGAGGAGGCGGACACGACCTCGAGAAGACACGCTGTTTCAAAAGAGAGAAGATGGACTGCCGTTTCAGCATCGCGTCGTAGGAGAAGAGGATAACACCGCCCGCCCCAAGGCTCCTTACATCGCGTATCTGAGCCAGAAGCGCGGACGGCTTATTCGTAAGCAGATACGCGCCCAGCCCTATGCACGCTCTTCTCCCTCCGGCCGATGATACGGCTACTTTAGTCCTGTACTTCATCATTCTGGAGTCAATAGTATAATTCATAGGCGCCACGAAATCCAGAAGCCCATCCTCCATCCACCTTCGCCAGTCCTGAAAATACTCGCTGTACGCCCTGCCCGCGGACGCGAAGACGGCTGCCGACAACTGCATCTTCGGGTTGATCTTCCTCAACCGCCTGCCAGCCGCCCTTACGAAGTCCGTCACCCTGTCTCTCCGCCATCCGTCCCATAGCTCGCAGTTCTCCCTGTTTTTCTTCATCTTGAGGGGATTCAGTCCGGACTTGGCTTTGAAAGCCGCTACGGCCCGGGTCCCGTATCCAAAATCATTCCCCCCGGAAAACAGCGACCCCGCGCCGGAACTTCCGGGGGATGGATACCTTACAAAATCAAGGTGGATGCCGTCAAGCTTAGGGTATCTTCCGGCGAGCTCCCCGACCAGTTTCAGCAGATACTCGTTCACCCTCCCGTCTCCCGGATCGAGCCAGTATCCCCCGTCCGGAAGCTTTTTCGGAGGGTAAGAGAGGAGCGACTTGCCTTTTCCGTCGCAGGTTATTGCGCCGCGGCCGATCCTCTTCAAAATCGGGGCCCTCATGTTTTTTAGAATCCTGTAAACATTTACCCATGCGTGTATCTCGATTCCACGCGCGTGCGCCTCTTCGATTGAGAAAGTCAGGGGGTCGATACCGTATTTCTTGCGGAAGCTTTCGCACGGCCCCGAATCCGCGAAAGACGATCTGAACCAGGCCTTGTTTCCACGGTGCACCTGGAGAAATACCGCGTTTATGTTGGACGAGGCCGCGCGGTTAAACATCCCGGATATCTTCTCTTTCGACACCAGCGTGTCATTCGAGCCCTGGCACTCCACCCACAGTCCCCGCATCTCAGCTGTCTCTGCCGCCGCGGCAGAGACAGCGGGAGCTGACACGGCGACCGCTGCAGCCATAAAAAAAGACCTGAGCTTTGCTTTATCGAGAAAATTCATTGCAGGAGCAATAAGCTAAAAGGCGATGCCCGGTTGCAGGGGGCGATTTTCCCAGGGCTCGGGGCGCGCCCAGGGGAGGGACGAGCCCCCCTTAGGTGTAGAGCAGCCGCAGATAACGGCAACGGCAAAAACTATTATTAATAAACGCCACATCTGTAATCCTCGACGCCGCACAAAGCTATAGTATCGTCCCCGGGGTGTCAATGGAGAATATTTCTTGAAACCTCGCGGGATGGGATATAGATTACATGACGATTGGACGACGAAAAGATGTTACGACTCTTCAGAAAGCGCGCCAAGGTAATTCTGTGGTGCATCATATTCGGTGTTGGGATTCCCTTTATCCTGTGGGGAACCGGCGCCAGCCGGCGCGGCCTCGCCAGCCGTGAATACATCGGCGAGATATACGGCAGGAAGGTATCCGGGGCGGAGTTCTTCAGGGATAAACAGGCCCTGAGGATACTGGCCCTCCTGCGGGGAGAGCGGACGCAGGAGCAGAACATAGACGGCGCCGTGTGGAACAGGATAATGCTCCTGGAGGAGGCGAAGAGGATGGGCCTCACCGTCTCCTCCAGCGAGATCGCGAAGGCGATCGGCAACATCCCGGCCTTCATGACCGGTGGCCGTTTTTCCGCCGAGACTTTCACCTGGATTCTTAACAACTGGCGGATTTCAACGGCGGATTTCGAATCGATGGTGGCCGATTCGCTGCTCATCAACAAACTCCAGATGCTCATAATGAGCACCGTTCTCATATCGGACGGGGAGGTCCGCGACATCTATTGCGTGGATCACGAGAAGGTCTCCATCAGGTACGCCCTCTTCCCTCCCGCGGAGATACCGGGGGACATCGAAGCGGATGAAGAGGAGCTGCTGTCGTACTACGAAGATAGAGAGGGTGAGTTCCGGGCCCCTGAAAGTATATCGATAGCGTACATCGTCATAGAGGCGGGGCCTCCGCCGGAAAAAATCACCGCACCGGTGGAGGAGGAGATAGAGCGGTTTTACAGGGCCAACCCGGAGCGGTTCAGGCACGGGAAGAGAGTTAGGGCACGGCATATTTTCATCGAGTCCCCGCCGGAAGGTGACAAGGGGAGCATAAACAAGTTCGAGTCCAGTCTCCGGAACATCAAGGCGAAGATAGAAAATGGAACGGATTTCGCCAAGCTGGCAAAAAAATACTCCGATGATAAGGAAACAGCCCCCCGGGGCGGAGACCTGGGCTACGTTGAGGCCGGCCAGCTCGATGGGAAGCTTTCAGAGGCGGCTTTCTCTCTCGACGCAGGTGGTGTCGAGGGGCCGATAGCAACGGAGGCCGGACAATATTTCATAATGGTCGAGGATACGCAGGAGCCGGGAATAAAAGAAATCGGCGAGGTGCGGGATGAGATAGCCGGGATATTGCAGAAAGAGCGCGAGATTCGCGCCGCAGAAGAGGCGGACGACAGGGCAAGCCGGAAGGCCCTCTCCCTCTCCCTTGCCTTGATAGACGACCCGGACCTTGCCGGGCAGGCCGCCGAAAACGGGCTTTCCCTGGAGAGAGCGGGACCCTTCTCGAAAGACGAGCTTCCCGGCGGCCTTCCCCAACAGGTTGCCGAAGAGGCGTTCGGCCTGGCGGTGAACGAGATAAGCGATCCCGTATCCCTGCCCGGCTCGGAATACGCGATATTCACCGTTCTTAAAAGAGACGAGGAGAGGATCCCTCCGCTCTCCGAAATACGGGAGAAGGTCATGCAGAGCTACACGGAGTCCCTCTCGAAAAAGAAGGCCGGGGAGGAGGCGGGGGAGATCCGCGGAAAAGTTGTACAGCTCATGAAAAATGATGACATCGACTTCGGGTCGGCCTGCGGTAAGCTCGGGATCGAGACGAAGGTCAGCCCTCCTTTCTCGATTGCAGGCCAGGTCCCCGGCCTCGGCGTCTCCAGGGATATCGCCTCGTCCGCCTTTTCACTGCCGGACGGCGAACCTGCCCCGGTCGCCAAGACGGGAAAAGGTTTCGTTCTCTTCGCTCCCGAGAAGAGGTTCGAGGCCGACCTCGCCCCACTTGATAAAAACATGGAGCAGCTCAAGCAGCAATACCTGTCTCGAAAGCGGCAGTTCGCGTGGCTGGAGTGGTTCAGAAATGCCCAGGCGAGGGCGACCATAAAGGAAAGTTCTGTTCCGGAAGAGGAATAGATCGCAGAACGGACAGCCTCCGTCTCCCCCCCCCCCCCCCCCACCCGGGTTGGATCATCTGATTCTGACTCGTAATCGTACTCGTACTCCTACCTCGTACTCGTAATCGTTTCTCGTTATTTTCTTTCAGGCAGGAGAGAAGCAAGAGTACGAGTACGATTAACCCGACTTTCGCAAAGGCACTACAAAAGCAAAATTATTTAGTATCGTTCAAAAGGTTCGGCATTTTGCCATTACATACAAATTCCTCCCCCTTGATGGGGGAGGTTAGGTGGGGGTGAAAAAGC
>Ga0208771_1000057_pt1 | contig 73059 bp, 50 predicted proteins | sample AntAceMetag02UKX_FD_184775 | JGI IMG/M metagenome (GOLD analysis project Ga0208771, IMG submission 184775) | Saline lake microbial communities from Ace Lake, Antarctica - Antarctic Ace Lake Metagenome 02UKX (SPAdes) (version 2) | ecosystem: Environmental > Aquatic > Non-marine Saline and... | reverse complement strand
CGCCGCACAATCCAAATAATGTAGATTTGAGCCGCGATGTGCTTTTTCAGCTAACGACGCCGGAAAAGAGTAAATTAAATGTAAGGCGAATTGATGAAAATGTTTGGAAACCACTTGATGAGGCGATTTCGATATTAAATGAAATTGATGAAGCTGCCAAACAGAAATTAGGCTTGCCAAATGTGATTCACGATCAATTAATTCGCTTGAAAGCGCTGCGCTGTTGGTTCATGACACAGCGAAGTGTTGCTACCTGGATCGCTGGTGTTTATGGGTACATGAATGCTAAAAATGATTCAGAAAAAATACAAGCAAAAGAATTATTAAAGGAAATGGTTGAAAAAGAAATCGCAAATACTGAAGCTTTATCCGAATTGTTCGATTCAGGCGTTGAATTTATGGCAATGACAGATCAGGGAGAAACACCACTTGTTTACGGCGATAATCTGAAAGAATTGCTTCCGAAACGCATTAAGTTAATGCGTGAGCATATTGATGATGAACCCTTTATTGATCCGGATTATATTGAAAAAAAAGCAGGACAACCCATATCGGATTTTTAAAATTTTTTGATGTATTCTATAATATCTAAAAACTCATTATTTTTACAAAATTATTTTTAAAAAAATCTCACGCAAAGCCGCAAAGAACGCAAAGAAAAAACTTTGTGATCTTTGTGCCTCCTTTGTGTTCTTTGTGGTTAAATTATCTGCAACTTGTCGCGCTAGAAATTATGTTAAAGAAAGTAAAAATATGAAATATTTTCCAGTTGGTATAGATAATTACAGCGTTTTTCCGCTCAAATTAAGCCCGCTGGAAACTCTTGAGTGGGCAAAAAAGAACGGAGCAGAAGGAGTGTCTTTTTCGGGATTATTTCCTGAAGATCAGAAATTATTAAATAAAAGTTATTTAAAAGACATCGCACAATATACAAAAGAAAAAAATCTCTATTTTGAATGGGGGGGAGCCCAGCATATTCCCAGGGATATGAGTTCCTGGAATAAGAAAAATATATTTGAAAATAATGAACGTGCAGCCAAAGAAGCTGAAATTTTAGGAGTGAGAATAATTCGCTCTTGCTCTGGTGGATTGATGCGTTGGCATGCGGATAGCCCCATGACCGAAACGCTGCTAACGGAGATGGCAGATTCATTGCGCTCGCAATTGACAATGTTGAAGGATTTTGATGTTGTATTAGCTATTGAGACACATTTTGAATTCACTACGTTTGAAATTTTAAAAGTATTTGAAATGTGTGGAGTGGAACCGGGCGAAAACCTCGGCATTTGTCTGGATACAATGAATCTGTTAACCATGCTTGAAAATCCAGTCTGGGCGACGGAACGAGTATTACCCTGGGTTGTTTCTACGCATATTAAAGATGGGGGGCTATTATTAACACCTGAAGGGCTAGCCAGTTTTGTCGCTGAAGTTGGCAAAGGGGTAATTGATTTCTCGAAAATATTAAAACGATTGAACATTCTTTCATGGGACCTGAATTTGAACATTGAAGATCACGGCGGCGACTTTTCTTTACCAATATTTGATCCGCTATTTTTATCAAAGTTTCCTGATCTGTCAATAAGTGAATTGGCAAGTTTATTTCAACTCGCCTATTTATCAAAAGAAAAACTTGATAATGGTGAATGTAATGTTCTCGACAGGTCCAGATGGCCAGAGATTTGTGAACAAAGAGTTAAAAAGGATATTATCGAATTGAAAAAAATTAGAGATAAAGCAGCATGATTGATGTAAAAGAACACATCTATTTTGATGATCCAAAACAGGGACATCCTGATGTTCGCACACGATTGAAGGATGCTTCATATTTTTTTCTTGGTAATGGTTTGATCCAGGCAGCGGTTCAGATTGCACCTGCCGGCGTGGGAAGTCCCATGGGATTGATTTTTATGAATCCCGAACAATTAAAAAAGAAAAGGGAATCGATTAGTTTTGATCCTGAAACAGGATTTACAGAGACGATGATTCAGTTGAGAAACAACATTAATATGACCGAATTACTACCGGAAAATATTTCGGCAGAATGGCACAAAGCATTAGGAGTTCCTGCTGTTCTTGTTCAATGGCATAAAGATGAAATTAGTGTAACTGAAATTTTTTATTGTTCGGATCGATCAAATCCGAAACTTGTCAGAGAAATTAAAATTAAAAACGAAAGCGATAAAAACATAGCGTGTACTTTAAAGACCGGTGTGCTTCAAAAAACAATAAAAAAAGATTTTTCTTTGTCCATGGGAAGAGAAGAAAAAATATGTATCGAATACACATTGAACCCGGATGAGAATATTATTGATCTGATTTTTATTACTGAAGCAAAGCCCATCAATGAAGCTATTGAACATTGGAAGAAAACAACGAACATTTCATTTAATGAACACCTGTTAGACCATTATTTTGATGCATCGCGGTTTCAACTTCCGGGTATGATTTCCAAATCCGGAGTTATCGATGCCAGTATCTGGCAGTACAACAGGGAGTGGGTCCGGGATCATTCATTTATGACAATCGGATTGATTCTTTCAGGTCAGCATGCTTTAGCCAAAGTAATGCTGGAGCGTCTGTTGAACGATTTTGTATCCGAAGATGGTGACTGTATTGATTCAAGCAAGAAAAGAAACGCGGAGGAAGTAGAATTAGATCAGAATGGGACACTGCTTTATACGATAAAAACTTATCTCTTGTGGACAGGCGATTTTGATTTTGTTGATAAGTATTGGGATAAGATAAAAAAAACAATAGAATTCCCGCTAAATGACGTTTTTCGTCATAAAGAATCTGGGATGTTTTATAATAGCCGTGAATATTGGGAAAGGCATAGCGCTCACGGAATAAAACCAGGAATTGAATTGATGTACCAGATATTTCCTTCAATCGGTCTCACTTCTGCTGCAATACTGGCTCGATTAATGAACAAAAATGAAGACGCCAAAAAGTGGGATACTGAAGCTTTAAAATTAAAGTATGCCATTCTTGATAATCCAACATTTGAACTGGTAAATAAAAGGGGATTCATCAAACGGCGCGATAAAGATGGAACGATTCAAGAGACGATAACACCATCAAAAGATGCAGGATTGCCCGAGGGTGTACCCTTAAGTGAGAACATCGATCATTTTCTCAATCCTGATACGTCTTCGGCATTACCCATCGCATTTGGATTTGTACCGCCTGATTCAGAAGTTGCCCAAGCTACTTTAGAGAATCTTGAAATGCTGTGGAATCAAAGATGGAAAAATGGCGGTTATGGTCGTTACCATTTTTCTTCTGAAGCCGATTCCCATGGACCATGGCCTTTCTCGTCATTGTTTATTGCGCGCGCTTATATGGAAACAGGAGATTATGAAAAAGTCTGGAAAATTCTAAATTGGCTGAATACGATTCCTGGTGCGAAGTCCGGATCCTGGTTTGAAATGTATGGCTCAAGAATTTCTCCTCCTTACGCACAGGTCGGCATTACACCGTGGACCTGGGGTGAAATGATTATGCTTTTTGTTGAACATATTCTTGGCGTTCATCCGGAAGAAAACAATATTCGTTTAAAGCCCAAATTATTAACAGATCTGAAGGAAATTTCAGGTAGTATACCAATTAGAAAAAATAGGTTATCTTTTAAATACAAAATAGATTCAAAAAAATCGAAAGCTGTTTTTAATGTGAATGTCCCATTTTCAGAATCAGGTAATAATGAAATTTTAATTCCTTATTCAGATAAAGATATTACTATTGAAGCATTTGTTCCCCAAAATTATGCGGTTCAACTTGGTTTATAAAGACTGACAAAGATTTTAGCGCTCATTAAAAGGATTTGAAAATGAATACAAAAAAGCTATTTTTAGTATGCAATGCGCATCTTGATCCGGTTTGGTTATGGGAATGGGAAGAAGGATTAGCCGAGACGTTATCTACCTTCCGTACTGCTGCGAGATTTTGTGACGAATTTGATGGCTTTGTTTTTTGTCATAACGAATCAATTTTATATAAATGGACTGAAGAGTATGAACCAGAGTTATTTGAAAGAATTCAAAAATTAGTAGAACAGGGTAAGTGGCACATAATGGGAGGTTGGTACCTACAGCCGGATTGTAATATGCCATCAGGTGAATCATTTGTCCGCCAGGCTTTGCAAGGTAAAAAATATTTTATTGAAAAATTTAACGTTGAACCAAGAACAGCAGTTAATTTAGATCCTTTTGGACATACGCGGGGATTAGTGCAGATTTTGAAAAAAGCCGGTTATTTATCGTATCTTTTTTGCCGCCCTGATGTAAAAAATCTTGAGCTTGAAAATAATGATTTTGTTTGGGTGGGTTACGATGGTTCTGAAATTTTGGCACATCGTGCGGCAGAACATTACAATTCCCAATGGGGAAAAACAAGAGCAAAGATCGAGCAATGGATTACAGACCATTCAAAAAATGATATTGGTATAATCCTTTGGGGAATGGGAAATCACGGTGGCGGACCTTCTAAAATGGATATTGAACAAATCGGACAATTACAGAAAGAAGAAAAAGATTGGGAAATCACACATGGAACACCGGACGAATATTTTGCTGCTCTGGAGGAAAATAAAGAATCATTACCCAAATTATCCCGTGATTTGAATCCCTGGGCAGTAGGTTGTTATACTTCGATGGCGCGAGTAAAACAAAAACATCGCCACATTGAAAATATTTATTATCAAACTGAAAAAATGTTGACGACTGCTGCTTTGCATGGATTATTGAAGTATCCGAAAAACGAGCTTAAAGAAGCGCTGGAAGATTTATTGTATGGAGAGTTTCATGATATTCTACCGGGATCATCAATTCAAGCTGACGAATTTCACGCGTTAAGGCGATTTGATCATGGTATTGAAATATTACAAAGGCTGAAAACAAGGGCATTCTTTAGTTTGCTTTCTGGACAAAAGCCTGGCACTGAAGGCGAATTTCCGTTGTTTGTGTATAACCATTTTCCGTATGAAATTGAAGAAACAGTTATTTGTGAATTTCAACCGTCAGAACTAAATTTTAATTGGAACATTTTCAAAGTGCCAGAGCTTTTTGATTCCATGGAAAATATTATTCCAACACAACTCGAAAAAGAACGGAGCAATATTCAAGTGGATCAACGAAAACGGGTTGTTTTCAAAACAAAGTTGCAGCCTGGTGCGAATCGGTTTTCCTGTTTTTTAAGAGACTCAGTTGTTGCGACTGAACAGCTTTCTGACAGGGAAGTTGAGAAAGTATTCAAATTTAAAAACAATGAATGTGATGTTGTTTTAAATAAGGAAACAGGTTTAATTGACAGTTATAAAGTTAATGGAGTTGAATTTTTAAAACCTCAAGCACTCCAGCTTTTAGTTATGAAGGATTATCCTGATCCCTGGGGAATGAAAGTGCGTTCATTCAGAAATTTAGCAGGCAAATTTATTTTGATGACGGAAGAAGAAAGCGCGGAATTCGCAGGTGTATCGGCTCGAACATTGGCTCCTGTAAGGATTATTGAAAATGGTCCCATTCGAACAATTTTGGAAGCTCTGTTTAAATTTAATAACTCTTACGCATGTGTGAGATATTTTATTCCAAAATCAGGTAGCGAAATAGAAATTGATATAAAAATTTATTGGCTTGAAAAAGACAAAATGTTGAAACTTTCTGTCCCGTCAAATTTTGATGAGAGCAATTGTAAAGGACAAGTGGCTTATGGCGTAGAAAATTTTGATCGTTTTGGAGAAGAACTTGTTGCTCAAAAGTGGATCGGTATTATATCAGCCGATAAAAAATATGGATTAACAGTTGTCAATAATGGCACTTATGGATTTGATTTCGAAGGCGGGGAAGCGAGGATGTCATTATTACGATCAGCTGCTTATGCCGCGCACCCGGTAGACGATCATATTCCTATTTTGAAACAAGATCGGTTTGAAACGAGAATCGACCAAGGGGAAAGAATGTTTAAATTCTGGCTCAAAGGTGGTTTGGCTAATGAGAGAATGCAAAATGTCGATCGAGAAGCATTAATTAAAAATGAATTCCCAATGACGTTATGTTGTTTCCCATCTGGTGCAGGTAATATTGCTCAACCGGGGATCCTACTTTCAAATAAAAGTATTCAATTAAACACATTTAAAATGGCGGAAGATAAGAATTGGCTGATTTTTCGATTATTCGAACCATGCGGATTTAATCAAAAAACTACAATTAAAATTCCACATTTAAAAGTAGAGTTTGATATTGAACTGAATAAATTTGAGATCAAAACTATTGCTGTAAACATTGAAACAAAAAACTATTTTGAAACAGATTTGTTAGAAAGGAAATTGTATGAGTAAGAAAGAAGTGTCGATTTTATTTGTCAGTATTGGCGGATATGGGCATTATTATTTAAAGACAATTTTTGAAGAATTCCCGGAAGGCAAAGCACGGGTATGTGGTGTGATTGATCCTTATGCGGAAAAGGCTCCGCTTTTTAGCGAAGTTCAAAAACGCGAAATTCCCGTTTTTGCAAATATAGAAGATTTCTATAACCAGGGATTATCTGCTGACCTGGTTGTAATTTCATCTCCAATTCAGTATCACGTGCCGCAAAGTTTTGTTGCGCTCAAAAATGGCAGCAATGTGCTCTGTGATAAACCAATATGCGCAACCATACAAGAAGTTGATGAATTGATAAAAATCAGGGATGACCTCGGAAAGTGGGTAATGATTGGTTATCAGTGGTCCTATTCCAAAGCGATACAGTCGCTGAAAAAAGATATTAACAAAGGTCTGTTCGGCAAACCGATCAGGTTAAAAACGCTTTGTCTCTGGCCCAGGGATGATAATTATTACCAACGAAATAATTGGGCTGGAAAAATAAAAGATAGTTCAGGGAAATGGGTGCTGGATAGTCCGGTGAATAATGCAGTATCTCATTATCTTCATAATATGTTTTATGTATTGGGTGATGAAAAAAACAAAAGCGCAATCCCTAAAAAAGTTACTGCGGAATGTTACCGCGCCAATCCAATTGAAAATTATGACACAGCAGCTTGTCGGATTTTAACAACGGAAGGGATTGAAGTACTGTATTTTGTTTCTCATGCAACAAAGGATGAAATGGGACCAATATTTAATTTTGAATTCGAGAACGCAATAATCACCTTCGGAGATCCTTCGAACGAAATTATTGCTTGTTTTAAAAATGGAACTGAAAACAATTATGGAGCACCTGATGACACTCCCCAGTTTCTTAAATTGTTTGAAGCAGTAGACAGGGTGAAAAATTTGAATCCAATTGTTTGCGGACTGGAGGCTGCCCGCTCTCAGACATTGGCAATGAATGGAGTTCAGGAGTCTGTTGGTGAAGTTTTAGATTTTCCCAAATCACTTATTAACCGTAATGAAGAAGAAAAAAAATGGTGGGTAACTGATCTTGATAAGAATTTGTTAGAAGCTTATAGGAAAAATTTATTGCTTCACGAAACTGGTCTATCGTGGGCTAAAAGTGGGAAAACAATTGATTTAAAAAATTATTCATATTTTCCGGGTGCTGAGAAGCAATAAAAATTGTAACTATTCAGGTTAAAATAGAAAGGCAAGATTATTTAGGGCAAAAATATTGATTTTTAATAGAAGAAATGAACAAATTCGTTTCATTGGTCAATTTAAGTAATATTTAAAAGCAATGCTCAAATGATGGTTTTTGAAATGGTTTCCGCCAAAAAGAAGGTGGACAGGTTGCCCATAATTGTTTTGCCTATTTTTTGTGACAAAATTTTTTGAATAATCCAGTTTAGATTAAGATTATGTAAAAATTACCTCCTGCTGATGAATAAGCCGGTGTCATTGCAATATGTAGTGGCGCCGGTGAATTTTATTAAAACTGGAATTGGCGATTAAATTACATTAAAATAGTAATAGAATGAAAGATTCTAATTTATGTCAACAATATTAAAGAGTGGTGAAAAAATATTATTTATTGGAGACAGTATTACTGATTGCGGAAGATTAGAAGAAAACGTTCCGCTTGGAAATGGGTATGTTAAAATATTTTCCGATATTATGACAGTCCGCGAACCAAAAAAAGAAATACAAATAGTTAATCGGGGTATAAGTGGTCAAACGATCAGTGAACTCAAAGAGAGATGGCATGAAGATGTATTGAATCATTCTCCTGATTGGCTTTCAATAAAAATTGGTATTAACGATGTTCATCGTTATTTGATGGAGGATCGTTATTCTTATTTGACATCGGAGGTGTACGGAAAAATTTATGACCAATTATTGGCAAAAACAAAAGAGAAATTGCAGAAATGCAAAATATTATTAATCGATCCGTTTTATATTTGTAAAGATACTTTTAATGATACATTTCGGGAACAAGTGTTGAAAGTTTTGCCTGACTTTATTGATGTTGTTCAAAAATTAAGTGAAAAATATGAAACTTTGCATGTACAGTCTCATGAATTATTTCAGCGTCAATTAAAATATCAGCATGTGGATAAATATTGTGATGAACCGGTTCATCCGAATTCAGCAGGACATTTTTTGATTGCTGAAGCAGTGTACCGAGAGTTATGTTGATGGGATTACAATTGAAATTATCAAAAATTAAAAAAGATAAGTTTTTATGGAGTTAATAAAATGACTGGGAAAGAACGCGTATTAAAAGCGATGCGATGTGAAAAAGTTGACAGGATACCCTGGGTGCCATTTGTTGGTTGTCACGGAGCTTCATTAATTAATGAAACAGCCAGTGATTATTTACAGTCCGAAGAGCTAATGATAAAGGGATTAAATGAAGCAATTAAATTATACCAACCAGATGGCGTTTCGGTAATGTTTGATTTGCAAATTGAAGCTGAAGTATTAGGTTGCAACTTGATTTGGGCAGACCAAAATCCCCCAGCTGTCAGCAGCCATCCTTTAGAACTGGGAGTGGAATTGTCCTCTCTTCAGGTTCCCAGCGCAACTGATGGAAGAATTGGTTTAACCATTGATGTGATCAAAGCAATGAGAGAATTACATCGGGACATTGCATTATACGGATTAATTACTGGACCGTTTACCCTGGCTTTGCATCTGGTGGGAACAAATTTATTCATGAAGATGTTTGACGATCCAAATTATATTCATGATTTGATGAGATTTTGTACGGATGTTAGCCTGGCAATGTCAAATTATTTTATTGAAGCTGGCGCTGATATTATTGCGGTGGTCGATCCCATGACAAGCCAGATTGGTCCGGATGATTTTAAAAATTTTGTATCGCCTTATGCAACTGAAATTTTTGAAAACATTCACTCAAAAAAATCACTTGGTTCATTTTTTGTTTGCGGACATGCACAGCAGAATATTGAAGCCATGAGTGATTGTAAACCGGATAATATTTCAGTTGATGAAAATATTGCGCTTGATTATGTTCAGGATGTTTGTTTGAAAAAAGGAGTTAGTTTTGGAGGAAATTTACAATTAACAGCAACTTTACTTTTAGGTTCTGAAGAAGATGTGCAGCGAAATGCTATTCATTGCCTGGATACTGGCGGTGAGCAAGGTTTCATTCTCGCTCCCGGCTGTGACCTGCCTTTTGCCACACCGCCGAATAATTTACAGGTAGTAACAAAGGTTGTTATCGATCCCTATCAAAGAGAAGTGATAAGGACGATGGAATTAAATGATGAAACTAAAGAACTTCTCGACATGAGTGAATATGGTTTGATGGAAAAAGTAATTGTCGATGTGATTACGCTTGACTCGGAAAGCTGTGCGCCGTGTCAATATATGGTAGAATCAGTTAAAGCTGTTGCGCCCGAGTTTGAGGGAATTGTTGAATGGCGGGAACATAAAATTAAAAAAGCAGAATCACTTACATTTATGACATCACTCATGGTGCGTAACATTCCCACTATCTGTATTGACGGAAAAATATCGTTTGTTTCGAGAATTCCGCCGAGGGATGAACTGCTAAAGGCGATTCAAAAACGTATCAATGAAAAATTGAAATTGCGTATTCAGAAAAAAACTGGCTCCGTTTTTATACTGGGAAGCGGCTGCGAATCTTGTGATAAAGTCAAAGAAAATGTTGAAAAAGCTTTGCAGGAGTTGGGGACCGATATCCCGGTTGAAATTGTCAGCGATGAAAGCAAATTTCATGAACTTGGAATTTCCAAAACTCCTGCTGTGGTAGTGGAGAAAAGAGAAGTAAAATCCATGGGAACAATTCCTTCAGTGGATGTGATAAAAGAATGGGTGAAAGATATCTGATGAATCCTATTCCAATAATTTTGATTACTGGTTACCTGGGTTCAGGGAAAACAACTTTGTTGAATCATCTGCTCTCGTTGCCAGAAATAAAAACAAAAAATATAGCTTTAATAATAAATGAATTTGGTACCTTGGGCGTAGACGGTGCATTGGTAGAATCCGGAGATTTTGCAAAATTTGAATTGAATAAAGGTAGTCTGTTCTGTATTTGTATCAAAACTGATTTTATCAAAACTTTGGAAAACATAACCAATGAAGTGCGTCCAGAATTAGTTATAATTGAAGCGACAGGTGTGGCAGAAACAAGTGATCTTCAGGATTTTTTAACCGTCCCAACTTTATTGAACAGGTTTTTCATTCAAGCAAACATTTGTCTTGCTGATGCAAAAAATTTAATCAAAGTCCTGCCATTTTTAAAAGCAGCTAAAAGTCAGATCGTTTGGGCTGATGGAATAATTATTAACAAATCAGACCTGGTTAGTAAAAAAGAATTAGAGGATATTCAACAATTAGTGAAAACGCTTAATCCTGAAGCGCCTGTTGAGATCACCAGTTATGGAAAGATTAGCCATGAATTTGTTAATAATATACGTCATCGGCAGTTAAGCGGTACTTCAATTGAATCGCCACCGGAAGCGTTATTTTCGCTGAGTTTTCAAAATCTGAATCCAATAGAACATGAAAAATTTCTTTCGCTATTGAATATTTACAAAGAAAATATACTTCGGCTCAAAGGAATTATAAATTTTGAAAATGAGCCACTGTTTGTTGAAGTGATTCATGGGAAGTATCTGGAAAAATCATTGAAAGAGACAAAAAATTTAAGAGTTGGCTTTTCTGTCATCGCCTGGAAAACGGATAAGGAAAAATTGAAAAATGCTATTGAAAGCTTGTGGTAATACACGCAAATTTAAATGAATATCAAATTCAAAAAATGTAAAAATAATCCGGTGATCCGTTCATCGCCAGGCACATTCTATTCAAAATATTCAGCAAATCCTGATGTGCTCGAATTTTGTGGGAAATACTTACTTTATTTTCGAGGGCAAGATGAGAGCGGGCATGACCAAATTGGTGTAGGCTATGCGAAACCGGATAAATTCGATGGTATAAATTGGGTCATACCAGGTGATAATCCTGTAATTCGCGTTTCCGACAATCCAAAAAATTTTGATTCGGGCTATATTCTTGATCCAGCATCAATAATTATTAATAATCAGGTTTATCTTTATTATACAGCACATCGAAGCGATTGGAAAAGTTGGAATATTCCTTCGTACATCGGATTGGCGATTTCTGAAGATGGTTTTAGTTTTTCAAAATACATACAAAATCCAATAATTGAAGGAATGGCGCCCGAAGTTATTGCGTTTGAAAATAAAATCTATCTTTTTTACCAGAGAATTAATCAAGATGACGGAATCGATATATTTTGTTGTTCAAGTGAAGATGGGCTTTCTTTTCAAAAAGAAAGGGGAAAGAAAATTTTTAGTGCATCGCGCATTCAATCCGAATTTGATAACGTGAGTATTTCAACTGTGCGAATCTGGCGTGATGATGAATGGTACTTTATGACTTATGGAGGCTGTAATCGATTTAGAGATTATCCGGTCGCTATAGGATTGGCGCGATCAAAAGATTTGTTAAATTGGGAGCGTTATCCTAATAACCCAATTATGGAACGCGGTTCTCCCGGAGATTGGGACGAAGGCGCGCTCTGGTTTGCGACAGTTTTTAAGCAGAATAATACATATTACCTTTGGTATGAGGGTACTGGAACTCATTCATCACAAAATGACACGGATGCTATTAAAGCATCCCGTCTTTGTCGAAATGAAGATTATGGTGGTTATGGGATCACTTCATTTTCTCAGATAGGATTGGCGACATTTATGGGCGATATATCGGATTGGTAATTATTTGATCAGTGTGATTAGCCGCAATAATAAAATTGACTACAAGGTTAAATATGAAATATATGTACTTAGTTTTAATAATGTTGATCAATCTCAATGATGCACATCTTCAGGAATTCGATAACGAACTAAAATCAATTGAGAAATTAATTGATTTTAAAAATTGTGCCGAAATGAAATTTGTTGGCAAAACAAAAAAAAATAAAAAATGGGGAGATTCCCACATACCGGTTTTAATTGACGGTAAGACTCATATAATATTTGAAGATAATTTTAAAAATTTTGATAATTGGCATCATGAAGGTATTGGCTTACTTACCCAGCCTGATTCAAATATGATGCAACTAAATTGTATTGGTTCAGCTCAGGGAAAAATTGGCTGTATGGCATTTTGCAAAAAAGATTTTTCCGATAATATCTGCATTGAGTATGATCTGAAAGTGCTGACAACAGCCGGGCTTATCATTACTTTTATCGCCTGCCAGGGGAGAAACGGTGAAGATATGCTGACAGAACTCCCTGAACGTGAAGGCAGTTTCGCTGATTATGTTTATAATGAAAATCTACGTTGTTATCACGCCAGTTTGAGTCGGTACAACGATGACGGAATCCATACAGGAGTGAGCAATTGGCGCCGTAATCCGGGTCTTTTTCTAATGGCGGAGCAACCAGATTTGTGCAAGCAACCGAATAAATGGTATCATATAACTATTATCAAAAAAACAAAACTTATACAGATGAAAGTTGATGGAGCAGTAGCAGGTGGATTTATTGATTTGAATGAAATTCCAGAACCATTGCCAATATCTGGTAAAATTGGCTTTCGGGCAATTGGGAGCAAGGTGTTGGCGCAAGTAAAAAATTTCAAAGTGTACGCCATGGAAGATCAAAAAAAATTTTAAGATTTTAAAAAAAGCCACCATTGTTGGATTTGGGAGAAAGAAATAACAATGCCAAAAACAGTGAAATTTACACTCCACAGGGAATTAGAAATCTGTGAAATAGACAATCGCATGTTTGGTTCATTTGTTGAGCATTTAGGGCGATGTGTTTATGAAGGTATTTATGAACCAAATCATCCTTCTGCTGATGACGAAGGATTTCGGAAAGATGTTTTAGAACTAATTAAAGAACTTGGTGTATCAATTGTGCGCTATCCTGGTGGAAATTTTGTGTCTGGTTATAATTGGGAGGATGGAATTGGAGCAAAAGAGTCTCGCCCACGCAGACTTGAGCTGGCTTGGCGGACAATTGAAACAAATCAATTCGGATTGAATGAGTTTATGAGCTGGTGTAAAAAAGCAGATACTACTTCTTTGATGACAATTAATTTAGGATCACAAGGCATAGATGCGGCGCGTAATATTTTGGAATATTGCAATCATCCCGAAGGTACTTATTTGAGTGATTTGAGAAAAAAACATGGCTTCAGCAAACCGCATAATATTAAAACGTGGTGTTTGGGCAATGAAATGGACAGCCCCTGGCAAATAGGACATAAAACAGCACATGAATATGGAAGAATTGCATGTGAAGCTGCAAAGGTAATGAAATGGATCGATCCAGAAATTGAACTTGTTGCCTGCGGCAGTTCCAGCGCTATTATGCCGACTTTTCCGGAATGGGAAGCAACTGTATTGGAACATACTTACGAATACGTTGACTATATTTCGCTTCATACTTATTATGGCAATAAAGATAACGACACAAAAAATTATTTGGCACATTCGTTATCTATGGATCAATATATTAAGACAGTAATTTCAACCTGCGATTTTGTAAAAGCGAAAAAAAGAAGTAAGAAAAGAATCGATCTGTCCTTTGATGAATGGAATGTGTGGTTTCATTCAAACGAAGCTGATAAAAAAATTGAACCGTGGAGCATTTCACCACCACAGTTGGAAGATGCTTACACAATGGAAGATGCGCTGCTCGTTGGTTTGATGTTGATAACGCTTTTAAAAAATGCGGATCGGGTAAAGATTGCCTGTCTGGCTCAGTTAGTTAATGTTATCGCGCCAATTATGACTGAAAAAAACGGGAGGTGTTGGCGTCAGACAATTTATTATCCTTTTTTACATGTTTCACAGTTCGGGAGGGGAAAAGCGCTAAAATTAAATGTAAAATCTCCATGTTACTCCACCAAAGAATATGATGATGTTCAGTCAGTCGAAGCAGTGGCAACGATGGATGAACAAACTGACTCGTTAACTATTTTTGCTGTCAATCGTAATTTAGAAGAAAATTTAAAAATAGAGGCAGATATTCGTGATTTTCAGGAATATGAACTGCTGCAACATTTAATTTTAAAGCACGAAGATTTAAAAGCAAAAAATGGAGCAGAAAATCCGAATAATGTAATTCCGCAGGAAAAAAACAAAATAAAAATTGATAAAGGAACCTTGTATCTTGAATTGCCAAATGCATCGTGGAATGTAATCAGAATGAAAAAAGTGAGATGAAAAATAATGCTGATGTTAATGAAGAAGGAGCGAAAAAAATGACCGCAAGAGAAAGAGTAATTGCTGCTCTTAATTTTTCAAAACCAGACCGCGCACCACGTGATTTATGGGTGTTGCCCTATATTGAAATATTTCATAAAGAGAAATTAGATAGAGTATTGGAAAAATATCCCGGTGATATTGAAAAAGCAAATGTAAACGCGTTAGCCGCTGAGGAAAAGCTTGAAAGATTATCCAAAATTGGTGCTTATACAGATGATTGGGGAAGTGTGTGGCAGGTTGCTGAGCTGGGCGTGATTGGAGAAGTTAAAGAGCCAGCTTTACCAGACTGGTCAAAATTGGATAAATATCAACCCCCATGGGATTTAATCAAAAACCGGGATATTGATTATATCAACCGTACCTGTGAAAAAAGCAATAAATTTATGATTTCAGATATTTCAGCGCGACCATTTGAACGCATACAGTTTGTTCGCGGTTCAGAAAATGTGTATCTTGATCTTGCTTATGATTCAAAAGAATTCCGTAGATTGCTGGAAATGATCCATGAATTTTTTCTAAAAGATGTTAGCAATTGGGCGAACTCTAATGTTGATGCTGTATTTTTAATGGACGATTGGGGTGGCAATGATTCATTGCTCATCAGTCCGGCAATGTGGAGAACGATGTTCAAACCACTTTATAAAGAATATTGCGATATCATTCATAAGGCGGGAAAATATGTGTTTTATCATGTGGACGGTTTTATTGAACCAATATTTGGTGATTTAATTGAAGTCGGAATGGATGCGATTAATTCACAGTTATTCTGTATGGATATTGAATCTTTGGCGGAACAATATAAAGGCAAGGTAACTTTTTGGGGTGAAATTGACCGGCAGCGCATACTATCTTTTGGAACTCCGGATGAAGTTCGTCAGGCTGTTCAACGAGTCAGAAATGCTTTGGATGATGGCACTGGCGGTGTTATTGCACAATGCGAATGGGGAACGAACGATCCTCAAGAGAATATTGAAGCTGTATTGGAAGCGTGGTTATAAATTAAATAAGGTAATTATTCAGGTTCAAATAGATAGCATCGGCAATTAGCGTTAACCTAAGAAAATATTATGCCACAGAGTCACAGAGTTTCTTTTATGAAATAATTATTTCGCCAATTTTGTGCAAATTGTTTTCTGTAAATTAGCAATATTTTTTTTGATTTTTAATAAAAGTCTCTGTGTTCTCTGTGACTCTGTGGCAATTTATTTTTGACTGAATAGCAACAGAAAATTTAATATATCTGAAAAAAAATATTTGGAGAAAAAATAATGCGAAGAAAATTATCTCTTAACAGTTTGATGCTTTTTTTAATGTCATTTTTATTCATAGTGTCAGGAAATTTTTCAAATATAAAGGCAGGTTCAAACAAGCCAGATCGAACAATTTTGATTCAACTCAAAATCAATGAAAAAGAGTTTGAAACTTTGAAGGAAATGAAAATTGAATTTGCTTCAAAATTTATTGAAGATGGTTCATTCGCAATAGTGAGTCAGGCGGAGCTGTCTTTTTTAAATGAACGAAATTTTAAATTTAAAAAAATAAAACAGAGTGAAAACAAGTTGGATCTTTATAAGCGGGCACTTTATGGTAAAACGCTAAAACTGGATCCAATATATCATACTAATAGTGAGATTATTCAGGAATTAAAACAGCACACAAAAAAATATCCCCATATTATAATGATGAAAAAAATCGGAAATACAAGTGAGAAAAAAGAGGACATCTGGGCGGTGAAAATTTCAGGTAATGTCCAGGATGAAGAAGATGAACCTGCGATTTTATTCAGTGGAGGAATTCACTCTTGTGAGTTGGGGGGCGTTGAGATTTGTATGAAACTTATTGATTATCTTCTTTCGAATTATAAAAAAAATAGCAAGGTGACAGATTGCGTAAATACTAATGAAATTTGGATTATTCCCGTGATCAATGTTGACGGGCACGATGTTGTTACAGAAAATATCGATCCTCGCTGGCGTAAAAACGTTCGTGATAATAATGGTAATGGAATTCTTTATGAATATGATGAAGATGGGGTTGATTTAAATAGAAATTTTGATTTCAACTGGGCTTTCGGCGGCAGCGGTGAAAGTACTAACGAACGCTACCGTGGTGAATTACCGTTTTCTGAAAATGAAAGTATTGCAGTTAGAGATTTGGCGTTGGAGCAAAAATTCCTGCTTTCTGTAACTTATCACAGCCAGGGAGAAGTTATTTTTTATCCCTGGATTTGGCGAGGTCGAAAGGCACCCGATGATAAACTACTGACAAAACTCGCAAACGGACTGGCTGGCAGCATCAAAACAATGAAAGGCGATACGACTTACAAAGCGTTATACGGCGCTGGTACGGTTGGGCAAACCTATCCCTGGTTTTATGGGGTTTTGGGAACGTTTGATTTCATCGTTGAAACAGGATTGAGTCGCCATATTTTTCCGCTGCATGAGTTAAAAAATATTGTTGAAAGTAATCTTGAAGGAACTTTTTATATGTTGGATCAAATGAAAGGTCCTGGGTTAACAGGGAAAATTACTGATGCAGAAAACGGGGAAGCGCTCGTAGCTGAAGTTTGGTTTCCGGATATTGAGACCGAGGATGTTGAACCCAGAACTTCTAATTTGGAATATGGTCGTTTTTTTAGATTACTTGAACCAGGTTCATACCGAGTTATTTTCAGAAAGAATAATTACCAGCCCCAGGTTTTTAAAAATGTAGAAATATCAGATCACGGTTGGAAAAATTTGGATATTCAACTGAGGACTAAGTAAATGACAACGAGAGAACGATTTCAGGCGTTAATGAACTTCCGCCCTTATGACAGGCTTCCTGTTTTGGAATGGGCTGAATGGTGGGATAAAACGATTGACAGGTGGCATGGAGAAGGTCTTCCAAAAGAATTAACAGATAGGTATGAAATCTGTCGTTATTTTGATATGGATATTTATAAACAGGATTGGTTTCAGGAATGTACTCCTGATTGTCCTGAACCCCCGCGGTATGGCGCAGGTATAGTGAACTCAGTGCAGGAGTATGAAAAAATAAAAAAGTATCTGTATCCTACAAATATATTAGATAAAAAAAGTTGGGAGTTATGGGCAAAAGAGCAGGATCGGGGCGAAATTGTAATTTGGTTCACCGTTGTTGGTTTTTTCTGGTTTCCCAGAACATTATTCGGAATTGAACAACACCTTTACGCTTTTTACGATCAGCCGAAACTGATGCATCAAATGAATAGCGATTTAACTGAATGGATCCTGAAAGTCATCGAACAGGTCACTCAATTTTGCGATCCTGACTTTATGACCTTTGCTGAAGACATGAGCTATAATCATGGTCCAATGCTGTCAAAAGAATTATTTGATGAATTCATGAAACCCTATTACAAGATAGTTATTCCTGAACTTAAAAAGCATAACATCATCCCTGTTTTAGATTCTGATGGAGATATTTCCGTGCCCGCTTATTGGTTTGAGGAAGTGGGTGTTGAAGGGATTCTTCCCCTCGAAAGACAGGCTGGAGTTGACATTGCTAAATTGAGACAGGATCATCCGAAAATGAAATTTGTGGGGCATTATGATAAAATGGTAATGAATAAGGGTGAAAAGGCGATGCGTACCGAATTTGAAAGGATTCTTCCGACTGCTTCAAAAGGCGGCTTTGTTGTTGGCTGTGATCACCAAACTCCTCCCGGAGTTTCGTTGAAAGATTTTCAACTTTTCCTTTCACTTTTTAGAGAATATGCAATTGAAGCCGGGCAGGCTTCGCAAAAAGAATTATAATCATTAATTTTAATTTAAGGAGATGTTTAATGGAAAAATTACAAGAATTGGCTGACCTGATTATTAATGGAAAAGCGCCTGACACTGAAAAATTGACACAAGAATTGCTGGATTCTGGTGTGACTCCTGGGGAAGTTTTGAATGATGGATTAATTTTAGGAATGGGTGAGGTCGGCAGAAGATTTAAGAATAATGAATTCTATGTGCCAGAAGTGTTAATTGCCGCTCGTGCAATGAAAGCGGGCATGAAAATATTGAAGCCGAAATTATCCGAAACAGGAGTTAAACCAATTGCAAAGATTGTTATTGGGACCATAAAAGGTGATCTTCACGATATTGGAAAAAATTTAGTCGGTATGATGCTGGAGGGCGCTGGATTTGAGGTGATCGATTTAGGTGTTGATGTCACTGCTGAAAAATTTATTGAAGCAGCAAAAGAAAATCAAGCACAGGTAATTGGCATGTCAGCGCTTTTAACAACAACAATGGTTAATATGAGTTCAACAGTTGAGTTGTTGAAAAAAAAAGGTCTTACGGATTCGATTAAGATTATTATTGGTGGTGCCCCTGTAACGCAAAGTTATGCTGATGAAATTGGAGCCAGTGGTTTTGCCCAGGATGCTGCATCTGCTGCTGAATTATTAAAAAATATTCTGAATTAAAAAATGTTGTAAGACTTTACCTGTACAAAAATTTACCACAAAGACACGAAGGCACAAAGATTATTCAATAATTTTAAGAAGAAAATGTTGACATCAAAGCAACAAATTTGTATAATTTTTGCATTAAATTAAAAATTTATAGCTTGTTTATCTTCTTTGTGCCTTGGTGGCTGAACTAGTACAAAATGTTTAACTTTAATTTGAGGCAAATCAATGGTAATTAGAAAAGAGCATGGTTTAATTTTGATATTTCTGATGATATTGAATTCCTGTAAAATGAATAATGAACAGACACAAAGACAGAATATTAAAAAAATAGCACTGGAAGAATCAGCAAAACCAATCCGCCCCGGAATACCGGGAAAACGCCCATTTTGGAATATCTATTCAAAAAGATTTATTTATGCACCCACATTTGATTTTGAAGAAATTGAAAATGCAATATCGTATCGATTCTCTATGACTACGGATGTCGATAGTCAAGTTTATGTATTTGAATCGAAAATGCCATGGAATCCATTGACACCTATTTGGTTGGAGCTGCCTAATGCGGTTATTAATTTGCAAGTGTTTGCATTAGATGAAAATGGAAAAGTAATTCGCAAGGTTGGTGAAAGAAAATTTTTGAAAAGTCCTTTCTTTGAGGGTGTTAGTGAAAAACCTGCATTCAGTTACAAGAAAAGTGGTATTAAAAGCTTGCAGGGATTGTTGAAACAGGATAAAATTCAATATTGGTTGAAAAATGGAAAACCTGATCCTTCGTATCCACTCTGGGTTCATCCAACAAAAATTATGGGTGCAGTTGCAATTGGTATGATTCATCTCGCTGATATCTCTAAAGATACTTCGGAATCAAGTCAAGCACACAAAATGGCACTTATTGCCGCTGATTTTCTCTTGTCAATGATTGAGCCTGAAGGTCGCCCTCTGGAATATTGGCCTCCAACTTATTGGGACGGTGTACCGAGAGAAGCTCATCCGGTTTATCACGATGAAATCATGACACATTATCCTGCCGAAGGGGCAATGATGTTCCTTGATATGTATGATTACACCAATGAAGAAAAATATTATAATGTCGCTAAAAAAATTGCAGATACATACATAAAAACACAAGAATCGAATGGAACCTGGTCTCAAATAATAAATACAAAAGCCGGAGAAGCCATTTCGAAAAACTGGTTAATTCCCACAAAAGTTATAGAATTTTTCAATCGATTGATTGAAGCTTACGGATTAACGCAATATGAAAATGTTCGCGATAGAGCGTTTAGCTGGTGTCTTAAAAATCCAGTCAAAACTTTTAACTGGCAGGCACAATTTGAAGACACCCGCCCAAAACCGCCATATAAAAATATGTCAAAAAACGAAGCTGTTGAAATGGCAATTCTTCTCCTCGATCGTGCAAAGGAAAATAAGGTATATGTTGAATTGGCAAAAGAAATTTTGCGGTATGCTGAAGATCAATTTATCGTCTGGAGCAAAAATGATCCGGTTTTAAGATGGGATTGGTTCAAGAAAGATTCGAAGTGGAATGGTACAACGCGAGATGGCGGCTGTGATTGGTTTGTTCCCTGTGCTCTGGAGCAATACAAGTTCTACACTCCAATTGGTTCAAGCAACAGATTGATGGTAATCGTATTTTTGAAATTTTTTGAAGTAACAGGGCAAGCGATATATCATGCTAAAGCCGAGGCATTGGCAAATACACTCATTATTGCTCAGAATTTTCATGGTGGAGGAGAGATTCCAACCCATCTGCGAAGAAATCTGCCCGAACTTAATTGGATCAATTGTGGTGTATATCCTGCATTGACGCTGATTATGTTTGATGAAATTTTAAACCAGGAGATTCAATACTAAAAAAACCGGATAAAATGAACCATAAGGTCTGGAGTTGCTCAATGAAAATAAAAATATTATTGATATCAATGGTTTTGTTTGTTGTTTTCACAAATTGTTCTGTTGAATCCCTCGATAAAAAAGGCTTATTTGTATCCCTAAAAGGAAATGATAACTGGTCCGGTAAATTATATCAACCGAATAAAACAAAAACCAATGGACCGTTTGCAACGTTTGAAAAAGCTCGCGATGCAGTAAGAAAACTCAAACAAACTGGAAATTTTCCGGATGCAGGAATGACAATTTATATTCGGGAAGGCAATTATTCAATTTCAAAAGCCATTCAATTTTCATCAGAAGATTCCGGAGAAAAAAAGGCACCGATAATCTGGCGATCTTATCCGGGGGAAAAGGTCAGTTTGATGGGAGGACGAACAATAAATAAATATCGCAAAATTACTGACCAGGGAGTTTTGAATCGGATAAATAAATCTGTTCGAGATAATCTTGTGGAAGTAAATCTCAAAGATTCAGGCATATCAGATTTTGGAGAATTAAAACCAAAGGGCTTTGGCTTTCGACCTCATAAACCGCTGGCAATGGAGCTGTTTTTTAAAGGTAAAGCAATGACCCTGGCGCGCTACCCAAATGAAGGTTGGCTTACCATAAAAGATGTGCCGCAATTTGGCGCAAAAGTTATTCACGAAGGAAGCAAGGTTCACAAACGGTTTGGTTTGCCAATCGGACGTCACTTTGGCAGGTTCAGTTATGAAGGTGATCGACCAAAGCAATGGGCAAAAGATGAAAATATCTGGATGCATGGCTATTGGACCTGGGATTGGGCTGATTCTTATAACAAAGTCCAAAAATTTGATACAGAAAATGGAGAGGTTTATCCTGCTCCGCCCTATAGCAACTATGGCTATACTAAAGGGCAGCGAATTTATTTTCTAAATATTTTAGAAGAACTTGATTCTCCGGGAGAATATTACATTGACCGTAAACCAGGCAAACTCTATTTTTTGCCGCCATCTTCGATCACAGAAAATTCAATGTCAGTGTCACTTTTAAAAGAACCAATGATCACTGTGGAAAATGCTTCGTTCATCTCTTTTCAGGGAATCACTTTTGAATGTTCCAGAACAACGGCAATTAAAATCAGTGGTGGCTCAAATAATAAAATCGCTGGGTGTGTTTTTCGAAATTTAGGAAATACAGCAGTCTATATTAATGGTGGCGAGCAAAATGGAATGTTAAGTTGCGATATTTATGATGTTGCTGCCGGGGGAATTCAGTTTAGCGGCGGTGATCGAGAAACGCTAACTCTGGGGAATAATTTCGCTGATAATAATCACATTCATGATTTCGGCAGAGTTTTCAGAACGTATAGTCCGGCAATAAGGATGAGTGGAGTTGGCAATCGCATATCTCATAACTACATCCATGATTCGCCTCATGTGGGGGTGTTGTTTTATGGAAACGAACATATTCTCGAATACAATGAAATACATGACATTGCCCAAGAAACAGGTGATGTTGGCGCTTTTTACATTGGCAGAGATTGGACGTGTCGCGGAAATATCATCCGTTACAACTACTTCCACCATCTGCTTGGTCCCGGTCTTTATGGAGTTCGGGCTGTGTATTTGGACGACTGGGCGAGCGGGACCACTGTTTACGGCAATGTTTTTTACAAAGCAGGACGGGCAGCATTTATTGGTGGCGGACGTGATAATATTATTGAGAACAATTTATTTATTGAGTGTGATCCCTCGGTACATGTTGATGCCCGGGGTTTAAGTTGGGCAACCTATTATTTTGATAAGAAAGATGAAAATTATGTCAATACTCTTTTTGATCGGATGGATGCAGTCAAGTTTGGTCAGCCGCCTTACAGTGAAAAATATCCAGAACTTTTAAAATATTATGAAGACGATCCGGCTATCCCGAAACACAATAAAATTATTCGCAATGTCTCTTATGGCGGCAGATTTATCGACCTTTATGATGGTCTAACTTTTGATATTGTTACGGTTAAAGATAATTTAATAGCGGATCCAATAATTTTAAAAGGAAGCTTGGAATCTGATCAATCAGATAAATTTCAGATGTATGAATATGGACATCAAGAAACCATGAAAAAAATGAAAGACAACACGTTTATGGAATCTGATCCTGGTTTTGTCGATGTAAAAAATGAAAAATTTCAGCTTAAAGATGATTCACCAGTTTATAAATTCGGTTTCAAAAAAATTCCCATTGAGAAAATTGGGTTGTATGTTGATGAGTACAGAAAAGCACTTCAAAAATAATTAGTAGCTGAATGAAAACTATCTCATCTTGGATAAAACAGGAACAAGTGAAAAAGAACCTCACGCAAAGTCGCCAAGACGCAAAGATTACGTAAAGAAAATTATAATAAGAACTTTGCGATCTCCAGTACGGCTACCTTTTGGATTGTACTTGTTGTGCAAAAAGGCGGTGCGCACAGAAATATATTTTAGTTATAAAGGAAATTCGGTCCATGAAATATTTTATAAACTTTTTCTTAATTTTTTCTTTTTTAATTGGCTGTTCTTCAAATACTACTGATTCAAAAAATAAAGACCACATCATCAAACATATAAAAATTTATGCATCTCACGATGAATATTGTGCCTGGCCCGCCATGATTCGTGCAGCCAATGGTGATTTGTTAGTGACTTTTTGCATCAATGAAGAGCATCTTGGCCCAGATGGGAAAATTGCTATGGCCAGATCAACAGATAATGGAAAAACCTGGGATAAGCCGGAAATAATTTATGATACACCGATCGATGACAGACATGTGGGTTTAACGTTATTAAAAGATGGGAGTATTATCACTCATTGCTGGTCAACTTTTTGGGATAGCAAGAAATACCGGGATTTGCCTGCTAAAGCTTATGAAAAAGAAATGATAGGTCGGTGGTGTGAACATGTTGACAAACTGGAGTATAAAGAAGCTGAAAAATATCAAGGACAGTGGAGCAGAACGTCTTTGGATAATGGAAAGACCTGGTCAAAAAACAGACCGGGGAAGGATTCAATACACGGCGGACTACAACTTCAAAACGGTACATTGGTAGTTGCTTCGTATCGTCTTGATGAAGGGCACGTTGGGGTGTATTCAGCACAGTCACCGGAAACACCGTGGGAAAAAATTGCAACTGTTTATTGTCCAACTCCGGACAGCCTTCGGTTTGGTGAACCGCATATTTTGCAATTATCATCAGGCAGAATAATCATGATGATTCGGGCGACAGCTAAGCCGTACAACGATCTCGATTCCCGCTGTTACCTGTGGGGTACCTATTCAGACGATAATGGAAAAATCTGGGCTGCTCCCTATCAAACTCCAATATGGGGTTATCCGCCGCATTTATTACAGTTGTCAGACGGACGAATTCTTTGCACTTACGGATATCGAAGACCGCCTTTTGGGCAGCGAGCCTGTATCAGTGAAGATGGGATTACATGGAAGAAAGAAAATGAAATCATTCTTCGTGATGATGCTTATAATAAAGATTTGGGTTATCCGGTCTCTGTGGAGCTTGAACCGGGAACCGTATTGAGTGTTTACTATCAACCCGATCCATCCGATGGCTCACAGATGATGGAGCCTCCGGATCCAAAAAGATCCAGACCTGATATATTGGGGACGATATGGAAGGTTCCTGATATGGAAAAGCCAGAATAAATAAAAGCATAGAACGTGGATCTAACGGATTTGACGGATCATCACGGATTTTTGATTATGATTGTATCAATTTGTGTAAATCAGTTTGCTCCCTGTCTGCTGTCAGGCAGGCAAAGACGCAGAGAAAAAATTAATTGACTTTCAACGATCAGATCTGAGTCAGTTGACTTGCTGAATAATAATTTTTGGGTTACGATTTTAAAATATGGAAAAAGGTAATAGTAGATATTTCTAAACTTTGCACTCTTCGAGCACTCCTCGTGCTCTGCATTTTTGTGTTGAATCATTTTTTGCGGTTTTACAACGCTAATAACGGGTTAATAAGATCACATTAGAAAAAAGGAGTTACATAATGCCATCAACAGATCAAAATTTCACAATACATGTGGTGTCGCATACACACTGGGACAGGGAATGGCGATATCCATTTCAAGAGTTCCGTATGTTACTGCTTGATATGTTTGATGAGTTGTTGAAAAACCTGGACGCCAATCCTGATTATAAGTATTTCCTTTTTGATTCTCAAACGATTCCTCTGGAAGATTATTTAGCAATGAAACCGGAGAAAGAGAAAGATTTGCGGCGTCATGTTGAAGCAGGTCGGATTCATGTAGGTCCGTGGTATTGTCTTCCTGATACACCAGAAATCAGTGGCGAATCAATTGTGAGAAATCTATTGATGGGTATGACGATTACCGAAGAATGGAAAGGGCAAAAATGGTCAGGTTACAGTCCGTTTTCATTTGGACATTCTTCGCAAATGCCGCAGATATACCGGGGCTTCGGACTGGATCATATATTTTTTTATCGCGGTAATAATAACCGAGTTACTAAACAAGAATTTATTTGGGAAGGACCGGATGGCAGTCGAATTTTGGGAATGCGTTCAGTAAATCCTTACGGACGCGCAAATTGGTATGTTAATGTTTATCGACCTGTGGGATTGAATAAATGGCAGTTCCAGTGGGACTATCATTGGAGCGAGGGACAATTGCCGTTCCATCCCTGCGATGAAGAACTTCATGGCTTTGATTATTGGCTGCTTGAAGGAAAACATTGTGAAAAATTATATTTAGAAAATTTACCAAAAGCCCTTGAAGAGATTAAATCCCACGCAGTTAAGGATGCAACCTGTAATCACCTGCTTTATTTGGACGGGATGGATCAGGTAAACGCTTATCCGCGCACACCGGAAATTATTCAACACGCCAATAAATTGAGTACCGGCGATAAATATATTCACAGTTCATTTGATGATTATGCAAGGGCTGTGAAAGCTAACGCCAAGGATTTAAAAGTGATGAAGGGTGAATTCCGCTACACAATGGTTGATGGTATGTGGCAAAATCTGTTTCCGGGAATGTTATGCGCCCGGATGTATCTGAAACAGCAAAATAGACAGTGCGAAAATAAACTTCAAAAAAATGCTGATACTTGGGCAGCTCTGGCGGAATGCATGGGAATGGAGTACCCAAAAGGAATGATGATACAGGCTTGGAAATATCATCTGGCAAACCAGTCACACGATAGTATTGCGGGCTGCAGCGTGGATTTGGTACATGAAGACGTTGAATACCGCAACCGGCAAGTTCGTCATCTGGCAGATAATGTTACCCGTAAGTCGCTGGGGCATCTTATCAAAAATATTAATAATAGCCAATTTCCTGAAGATGCGGTTTGTTTGATCGCTTTTAATCCAACTCAATTCCAGCGGACTGAAGTTGTAAATGCAGTAATTGATATTCCCGAAGAAATGAATGCACAATGGTTTAAGGTGGAAGATGATAACGAAAATGAGATGCCTGTTCAATTTATTAAAAATTATAATTTCGGACCAATCGTAAAAAGCCCGTATGAATTTCCAATCCCATACAAAGCAAAACGATTTCATTGCGCTATTCAGGTGAAAGATATTCCTGGATTGGGCTATAAATCATTTTTAATAAAACCGCAGCAATGTCAAAAAATCAATTTCGGAACAATGTCACCAAAAGTGAATGCTCTGGAAAATGAATATCTACGCGCTGAAATTTTACCAGATGGACGCATTGATCTGACTAATAAAGAAACTGGTCTGCAATATAAAGGACTACATTATTTCCAAGATTTTTCGGATGTTGGTGATCATGCAACACAGCGACCGGCAGATGCGGATGAAATAATAAACAGCATTGGAGCTGCGGCAGAAATTTCTAAAATTCTGGACGGTCCATTACTTGTGCAGTATAAAATTAAAGTTACGATGATGCTTCCAAAAGATGCACTGGCAGACCGAAGTCGAAGAAATCCTGAAAAAATACCTTATGCAATTACGTCATTTATTACGCTTAAAAAAGGCGCTCGCTTTTTAGAAGTCAAGACAGAAGTGAATAACAATGTTCGTGATCACAAATTATGTGCCATGTTTCCATCCGGTTATAATAAGGTTGAGAAGTCTTATTCAGAAACTCATTTTGATGTAACTAATCGTGATATTCAATTACCAGATACATCAACATGGAAAGAGCCAATGCTGCCATATTATCCGCAGTATATGTTTTGTGGAGTCGAAGACGCAAATTCCGGATTAGCCATTCTGAATATTGGATTGGTTGAATATGCCGCCCATGATGATGAAGAACGAACAATTGGTTTGACTCTGTTGCGAACTTATCGTTTCCCAATTATCGGCGCTGATCCTGAAGATGTGTCGACAGACGAGAGCCAGGTAATGTGCCAATGTTTACGACCGCTTATTTTTGATTACGCAATTTGTCCGTATAAAGGTGATTGGAACCAGGGAAATGTTTATCAATACACCAACCAATTTAACCTCAAACTTCGCTTGAATCAGGCTGGACCAAGTCATGGAAATTTACCTTCAACGATGAATTTTATAAAGATTGAACCGGATAAATTAATTCTTTCAGCAGTTAAAAAATCGGCAAGAAAGGATAGCTTAATCGTGCGTGTTTTTAATCCAACTGAAGAAACAGTAAGTGGTTCTATAAAATTTTGGAAGCCGATTGTAAAAGCGAATTTGGTCGATTTGAATGAAAGTCCGATTTCAGAAGCAGATTTCGAAGATGATTCAGTAAATGTAATTGCAACAAAGAATAAAATAATTACGATAGAAGTTTATTTTAAAAATCCCTAATGCGCTAAAGCTCAAGTGAAACGGAAAAAGTGTTTATTAAATGTTTTTCGTTTCACGTCTGACTTTTTACAGTTCACTAAAATTAAAGTACTGTTCAAGATTTTTACTAAAAACACAAGGTTTTTGAGTGTAATAGAATAAACCAAGAGGAATGAAGATGACTTCAAAACAACGCATGTTGGCAGCAATTAACGGTGAAGTCCCGGATCGGCTGCCGGTAACCACTCATCATGTAATGCAATATTTTTTAGATAAATACATGAATGGAATATCGCGCCAGGAATTTTTTGATTATTTCGGACTTGATCCCATCACCTGGAATATATATTACAAACCTGATGAAACAAGAGGGGAATATTACGATCCGGATCAAGCAGTTGATTTTTTACAGACTCGTAACATATTTTCAAATAATTGGCGCATCGAATCAGAGGAAATTTCTGACCCTCAATATAAGTCGGACCGCTACAATATTATCACACCCAAAGGTGTTTTGACAATGATTTTACAAGCTAGCGAGCAAACTGCCTGGATTGCCGAACCTTTGATCAAAGCAAAAAGAGACATTGATATTATTGAAGAATTTGTAACCTATCCATCATGCGATGTAGAAGCAGTGAATAAAGTCGCTGATGATTTTGGAGAGAGGGGACTGGTGCGGGGGCATATATGCTGTTTTGATGTTTACGGTCAACCCGGGTGTTGGCAGGATGCCTGTTGTTTATACGGCACCGAAAAACTGATAATGGAAGTTTATGACGATCCTGAATGGGTGAAGGAGTTCTTAACAATTCTTCAAAAACGAAAGTTGCACTTCATCAAGTCCCTGAAGGGTGCTCGCTACGACATTCTTGAATTGGGTGGCGGTGATGCATCAACAACCGTTATTTCGCCTAAAATTTTCAACGAGTTTGTTGCTCCATTTGATAGTGAGCTCATAGATGCTGCACACGAAGCAGGACAGCGGATCGTTTATCATACTTGTGGCGGCATGATGCCCATTTTAGAAGATATTGCCGCAATGAAAGCGGACGCCATGGAAACTTTTACTCCACCAGAAATGGGGGCAGATGTGGATCTGGCTGAAGCGAAAAAAAGAATCGGTGACAAAGTTTGTATGATTGGCGGGTTCGATCAGTTCCACTATTTTGTTGGCTGCAGCCCGAAAGATACAAAAGATTATGTGAGAAAATGCTTCGAAGATGCCGGTGCTAATGGGGGTTTTATAATTAGTCCATCAGATCATTTTTTTGATGCGGATATTGAATTGATAAAGGCGTATGCAGAAGAAGCGCATAAATGTATCTATTAGTATCAAAAATTTCACAAAGCCACGAAGGAATTGCATAACTATGACGGTTTCGTAAAAAGTCGAAAATTTCTCCAATATACACAATATAGTGTATAGTAATTGCCTGTTAAATCAATATATAGTGTGATTTTCTAATGACTCGGACTTTTTACGAGTTCATCAACTATGAGCTATGAGGGTTCAAATAAAAAGGCAAAACTATTAAGGGCAAAACAATTGATTGTTTATTGAAATAGTTTCCGCCAAAAAGAAGGCGGACAGGTTGCCCAAAATCGTTTTGCTTATCCTTATTGTCATACCTGAATGTTTACAATTATTTATAATATCCATTGAAAAAAAGGGATATTCAATTATGCTAAAAGCAAAATGGATTTGGAAAAAGCAGGAAAATTACAATCTTTACAACCAAACAATTATTGCACGAAAAATCGTTCGTTTAAAGGATATAAAACAAGCTGAAATCCTCATCACTGCCGATAGTTTTTACCGTTTATTTATAAATGGAGAATGGATCAACGACGGTCCCTGTCGCGCCTGGCCCGAGCATTATCAATATGATAAGATAGATGTAACATCAAACCTTAAAACTGGCGAAAACGAAATCCATGTTATTGCAAAATATTGGGGTGTGGGTACTTTTCATAATGTCTGTCAGCAAGCGGGATTATTGGCGCAACTAAAAGTGACCAAAGAAGATGGAGAAACGCAATTCTTTTATACAGACCAGACCTGGGAAGTGTCTGATGCCAAAGCATGGATAAGCAATACACCCAAAGTAAGCATCCAAATGGAGCCACAGGAATTTTACGATTCACGTTTCGAAAACAGCCTTGATTTTTCGAATGCCCAAATTCTTTTCGATGCAGAAAAAGGACCATGGAAAGATTTGCATCCCAGGGATGTTGCTTTGCTTACCAAACAGTCGTTCCCATTTAAACGAATTCTAAGTGCAAATATTGTCGAAAGAAAAAAAGACATCCATTTTTGTCTTCCAACAGCAAGGTTGGTTCATCCTGGATTAATTGAGGCAAATCATAACATCAGCAATGCCTGTGGTATGGCAACACTTTTACAAATTGAAGAAGCGGCACAAATAAAATTGGAATTGGCAGGATTAAGAGTGAGCGTGGATGGTCAAATAAGGGAGGATGGATATTATAATTTAAATCCAGGAATTCATTTGGTTCTGGCATTTGTTTCTGATGTAGTTGGTCATCGGAAGGAAAAAATTTTGCGTTTTGTCAATCCGCCCGCATCATTGACTTTGACTAATCCAATCAATTCAAATCACGAAAATCCCTGGTGTTGGATTCCTTTTCCCGAATATGCAAAGTCAGGCACTGACATTAAATGGGGAAACTGGGGAGCAGATGAACAAGGGAATAAATTTGCTGAAAATTATCTAAAGGATATTAATAGTTTATTAGCGCATGTCACAGATATTAATTCATTCAGAACATTGCTTGGCGATCGGGTTCAAAATTTATCGCTGCGCCAGATGTTTGTTCGCGATACCAATTGGCAGTTTACAACGCGCAAAGTGATAGCTGATGCAATTGATTTAATAGCAAACCCCGCTGGTTTAATGTTTAATAATAATGAATTCACAGTGATCCAGACTTCGCCTGCCGGGGAGATTGAACTTGTTTATGATCTTGGACAGCAAAATTGTGGGTATTATGATTTTGAATTGATAGCGGATCAAGGTGTTGAAATCGATATTTATGGCATTGAGTTCATTACTCAAAATGGCGCCATTCAACATACAAGAGACAATCGAAACGGAATGCGATATATTGCAAAAACGGGTGTTAATAAATTTACATCTTTAAAAAGACGCTCGGGTCGTTATATTTTCATCACCTTCCGGAATCAAGAATCTCCGGTCAAAATCAGAAATTTTCAACTGATCGAATCAACTTATCCGGCAAATCAGATTGGTTCATTTCAATGCAATGATTCTAGGCTGGATAAAATTTGGGACATCTCTGCTCATACTTTAAAACTCTGCATGGAAGATACTTTTACAGACTGCCCGCTCTACGAACAAACACTCTGGGTGGGTGATGCTCGTAACGAAGCTGTTTTTGCTTTTCCGGTTTATGGCGCTACAGATATTGCCAAACGTAGTATCAGATTGGCTGGTCAATCGCTTGAGCGGTTTCCCATCACAGGTTGTCAGGTGCCGTCAGCCTGGGAATGTGTGCTGCCTGCCTGGAGTTTTCTCTGGGGAATTTCTGTTTGGGATTATTATGATTATTCAGGTGATAAGGAGTTTTTAAAAGATACCTGGCATTGGGTGATTCAAAATTTAAAAGGCGCTGAATCGTTATTAAATAATAGGGGATTATTCAGCGCAAAAATGTGGAATATGTTTGATTGGTCGGGAATTGATGATGGGCATAAAACCGTTTTGCACAATAGCATGTTGATCGTTGGCGCCACCAATGCAGCAATAAAGAGCGCTGAAGTATTGAATGATCAGAAAAATTTGATTTGGCTGAAAGCCTTGAGAAATAGATTGTCATTGAATATAAATAAATTATGGGACGACAACCGAAAGGCATATATTGATAGTATTCATGATGATGGGAAATTCAGCAAGTCCATTTCGCAGCATACAAGTTTTTTATCAGTTCTATATGATATTGTTGAACCGAAAAATAAAGATGCCGCCATTAATAATATTTTAAATCCACCGAAGGAGATGATTAAAGTCGGAGCTCCTTTTGCCATGATGTATTATTATGAGGCGTTGGATAAAATTGGTAAAGAAGATGAAATAATAAGATCTATCTACAACAGTTATCTCCCCATGCTTGAAGCAGGGGCTACTACTGTATGGGAAATTTTCCCATCAAGTAATTATCGTCCCGGTGAATTTCCCACACGCAGTCATTGTCATGCTTGGTCTTCCGCTCCGCTCTATTTTTTGAATCGCGTAATATTGGGAATTAAGCCGACAGCTCCCGGTGGGAAAGAGTTTGAAATTAGTCCAAGGATCAATGGACTGACATGGGCGAAAGGAAGTGTAGCAACAATTAACGGTTCGCTTGAAGTTAGTTGGAAAATTGATGGTAACCAATTAAAGGTCGAAGTATCTGCTCCTGATGATGTAGGAGCAAAGTTCAAAAAAAATGATACTCATAAACCGTACAAAATAAAAATTGAAATTAATGGGGAACAGATATGAATCAATTAAAATATTTAGACTGTTACGCTTCAGTTGGGAAATGGTCAACTAAAGACATTGATCATCCCTGGACTGTTGAAAAAATGCTAACAGATATGGAAAGATGCGGCATCCATGGCGCGTTGATTTATTCCAATCTTGCTAAAGAGTTACAACCATCAATCGGCAACGAACAAGTTCTTGAAATATGTCAGAAACATCCCCGATTGATCCCATGTTGGGTTGCGCTCCCCCATCAATGTGGTGACTTTACTGAAGCGAATAAATTTGTACAGGAAATGCTTGATAAAAAAATCAAGGCACTTAAACTATTTCCAAAATTACACAGATATTCTCTCGACGATAGAACGTCGGGAATCTTGCTAAATGCTCTTCAAGAAGCAGAAATACCTTTGATTATTGACCGCGGTGAAAATGATCCGCTGGTTGAGCAAATTAGCTGGGAAGAAGTCGCAGCGCTTTGTGAAAAATATCCAAAGTTAAATATTATTTTGCACAGTGTCCGTTGGGAAGCGACGCGTCAATTTTTACCATTGGCACAAGAGTTTCCTAATCTGCATGCTGAATTTTCCAACTATCAGGCGAATCGTATCATAGAATTTTTGGCGAAAAAAATCAGTTCCGAGCAATTATTGTTTGGAACACAGATGATGGAAAAAAGTCCGGGAGCTGCAAAAGCATTCATCGGTTATGCTGAAATTAATGAAGAAGATCGTAATAAAATTGCTGGCGAAAATCTGATCCGGTTGTTGAAACTTGATTCGATTCCACCTGATTATCATGAAGATAAAACACAAGATGTAATTTTACAAAAGGCTCGAAAAGCTGAACCAATTGATGATATGGAAGTAATTGATTCGCATGCGCATCATCACCTAAAAAATCATTCTGATAATGCTGTGGCATTCATGCCCAAATCAGATGCAGCGGGGATTATTGAACGAAACCGCCGGATTGGTGTGAACATCACATGTTCCAGTCCCTGGGTTAGCATTTGGAGCGGCGAATATGAATTGGGTAATTTGTCAACACGTCAAGCAATTATTGATTTCCCGGATGAATTTATCGGCTACGCAACATTCGATCCCCGTTATGTGAAGGATTGGCAAACGGAATTGAAGCGCTGTTATGAAGAATTCGGAATGTTAGGCATGAAACCATATTTTCCACGAACTCAAATTCCATACGATGATTCCCGGTACAAAGCATGGTATAAATATGGTAATGATCATCGCTTGTTTGCTTTGATGCACATGTCAGATAACTTTATTGAAGAAATGGAGTTCTTAGCTGAAAAATATCCGGAGATATCTTTCCTGTTGGCGCATTCGGGGATGTCGTACGAAGTGGCTAAAAAACATGTAAAACTGGTAACAAAATTCCCCAATATATTTTGTGAAATTACTTACACAGCAGTTTCCAATGGTATTATTGAATATATGGTTAGAGAAGTTGGCTCGGAAAGAGTGATTTATGGTTCAGATTCTGCAATGCGTGATCCGATTCCCCAATTTGGTTGGGTGGCTTATGCTGATATTTCTGAAAAGGATAAACGGAATGTTTTGGGAAAGAATATGCGCCAGATAATTGATCGATGTTTTACAAAAGACTAATTGAATAAAACAATGAATGAAATATTTTTAAATATTAAAAAGGTAGAGAAACAAAAATTAATTGATGTCCTTTTTTATCTTGCGAGAGATCCGATTCCTACACGCTGTATGAACGTAACGCTTCCGGGGCGTAAGAAAAACACATTATATGAAGCGGATGATTTTATCGAACAAAAACTTCAATTTTACGGCTATAATATTGAGAAGGAATCGGTTTCGATTCAGGTATTTCAACCTGATGCTTCAGTTAAACATGGATTCAGGAAACCGTTGCCAAATGAACAATGGTATGATGCTTTTAATTTTTACGCCCAAAAAAAGGGAAATCAAAATCCGGAAGAATTGATTATTCTTATCTCCCACAAAGATACGCAAAGCTGGTTAGGGATTGCTCCGGGTGCGTACGATAATGGTGTTGGTGTTGCTGCCAATCTCGAAATGGCGCGAATTTTAGTAGACTATAAATCACGCTGCTCAATCTGGTTTTTATTTTGTAATGAAGAACATTGGCCCTGGACAAGTGTTCAGGCAGCACAAAATATAGCAAATTCAAATTATAAAGTTGTTGCTGTGTTAAACATTGATGGTATCGGTGGCAAATCAGTTGAGGACAAACTCAATGGAAAAATGATGAACGTAACTCGTTATGTGAAACCGGAAGGTGAAAAAATAGCAGACCTGATTTCCATCATAAATGAAGAATACAAAATTGGTCTTGATCAAACGAAATATAAGTCAGACAAACCGAATGACGATGACGGTTCGTTCATCAATGCAGGAATACATGCAGCAGTAATGAATATTGGTTCTTATCCGTTTGCTGATCCGTCGTATCACACAAAAAACGATGCGCCGGAAAATGTTGATCTGGAAAACGTTAAGCTGACAACACAACTGATATTAGCGACTGTATTACATATTGATAGGTTCGGAATAAAATATTGATAAAAGGATCATAAAAATAGAAAAATATTGGAATCCATATTACGGCGCTGTATCACTCACTTTTGATGACGGCACGGAAAACCAATTGCAAAAAGCGGTTCCATTAATGGATAAGTATGAATTGAAAGGGACGTTTTATATCCATCCCCACGGTGCGGACTGGCAGGATAAATATGCGCTCTGGAAACAGGTTGCTGAAAACGGGCATGAAATTGGAAATCATACATTGAACCATTTGTGCCCCAAAAATTTGTCAATCACGAACGGTAATTTGGAAGATTGCACGCTTCAAGATATTGAAAATGATATTATGGGAGCACAGGAGCGTTTGAACTGGATCGCTCCAAATCAAACAGATTGGACTTTTGCTTATCCCTGCTATTCAACTTATGTTGGCAGAGGAGAAGCGAGACAAAGCTATGTTCCAGTAGTAGCGAAAAATTTTCTCGCCGGAAGATCTGGGGGTGAATATGGTTTTGGCAACAATCCAGATGTCGTTGATCTGGCTTGTTTTTCAGGAATAGCGACTGATCGAATGAGCGGTTTTGAGATGATCGGATTAGTCGAAGAATTAACATATCAACATCAGTGGGTAATACTCATTTTTCACGAAATTGACGGACAACGGCTAACAGTGGGGAGTTATGATTTTGAGATGTTGCTCAAATATCTGCAGCGAAAATCTGACACAATCTGGACAATTCCAGTTGTTCAGGTGGCAAAAAAAATTATTGAAAATAGAAATGCCAGGCAAAAATACGGCAAATACAAAAATCACAATAAGGTGATTTTATGAACAGGCGTGAAGTATTAAAAATATTTGGTTCATTGAGCGGGTCATTTGTAATACCTTTCGCTCCGATTAAGGATGTTTTTCCCAATAAAAGTAAAAACAGAACTGATTTGAGTGATCGAGATATTTTGGAAAAATTAAAAAATGAACCACCCCTAATATCAGAAATAAAAGTTGAACGTGGCGGACCGCGTCTGTTCATTAATGAAGAAGAGGTGTACCCGTTGTTTGCCTGGAGCTGGAAACTTTTAAAATACACTCCGGATTTCCAAGCGGCAGGAATAAATATTATTTACCCTATTTTGCAGGTCAGTGATGGCTGGATCGGAGAAGGTCAATGCGACTGGCGAAAATTTGAAAAATTTTTAATAAAATTATTACAATTAAATCCGCAGGCTTATTTTTTACCGAGATTATTGTTGTACGCTCCAGAATGGTGGAAAGACAGACATCCTGATCATTTGATAAAAACCTGCTTGCCGTTTGATCAAAAATATAACCAGCCCACACCTGAGCTATTAATCGGTGAAGGCGGGCAGCGATGGTGGAGAGATAATCCGAAAGAAGTTAGCTTTGCATCGGATGTGTGGAAGCGAGATACAGCACACATGCTGAAAAGTTTTTTAAAATATTATTTGAATTCACCGCTGCGAAGCAGAATTGTCGGTTATCATATCGGATTGGGTACTACCGGCGGCGAATGGCATTACAGCCATTCCATGTTTCTGCCGGACCTGAGTGAACCAATGAAGAAAAAGTTGGGCTATGTGCCAGATGCAAAATCACGACTAAAAACATCCTTTGGTTTATTCAGGGATCCCAAAAAACAAATGGATGTCATTGAATTCTATCAAAAATTTCATGATCTTATTGCAAATACAATTTTATATTTCGCGAAAATCGTCAAAGATGAAACAAACAGGAAATTGATTTGTGGCGTTTTTTACAACTATTTGCTGGAAAATGTCTGGATGCAGGAAGGTGGACACCTGTCTCCGGAAAAGATATTGAATTGCAAGGATATTGATTTTATCGCTTCGCCATATACATATCAATCCTCAAATGTAAAGGGTAGCAAAAAGGGTGAAACCGATGTTTTTGACCAGGCGGGAAATTACCTCGGTCGCGGGAGAGGGTCTGCAGGTGATGGCGGCTACCGGATTTTGATTGAATCGGTAAAACGTCATGGTAAGCTTCCGTTTGTGGAAATGGATCCGGCTACGTATGTTGATAAGGGAAAAGATGTAGCCTATGCTGGTTCGGGTAGTGAAACACTTGAAGGATCGATAAAATTATTGAAACGCGACTTGGGACAGATGTTCGTTTCCGGTAGTGGAGGTTGGCTTTGCGACATCGGGGCTGTCAAGGGTCAGGGCTGGTACTCTGATCAGCCGATTATTGATGCCATTAAAAATTTAAATTCAATCGGTAGAAAAAGGAAAAATTCAGACATCAGTTCAGTTTCTGAAATTGCTGCAGTTTACGAAACCAAAAGTTTTTTCGTTACCCGACATTGGAAGGCAGAAGAACCTTATGAAAAAGGCGCGCACTCAATGGATTATTTTGGGCAATGGTTTTTAAATTCTCAAGCCCGGGCGATTCACAGAATTGGTGCACCTGTCGATTTTCTTTATCGATTTGATTTGAAAACAGAGGATGTTCAAAAATATAAGTTGTTTTTAATGGTCAATCTTTTTTATTTGAATGATGAAGAAGTCGATTTTTTAGTACAACTTTTCAGAAATAGCAAAACAACAGTAGTCTGGTATTATGCGCCGGCGTTCGTCAGTCGTTCAAAATTGAATTTGAAGCAGATGGAAAAGTTGACTGGTTTTCAATTTAAGATAATTGAAGAACCCGGAGCAATGAAAATCGAGGCAAGAATAGATGATGAAATTGACAGGTTTGTTCTAAAATTCGGAACACAAAAAGAACGATTTCCTCGGTTTGCAGTAATTAACAAAAATATGAACCCGCTGGGATACTGGCTTGACCGGAAAGAGATCGCCTTTGCCTGGAAAGAAAACGAAGGTTGGAATTCAGTTTATGTTGGAGTTGCGCCATTGCCGGTAAAAATTTTACGCTGGTTGGCGAAAAAATCTGGAGCTGAATTGTGGAGTTCAAAACCGGATATTGTCAGAGCAACAAGGGATGCAGCCATGATTGTGGCGACTTCAAACGGAAAAAGGACAGTTCAATTTCACAAATCGTTAATGGATATTGAAAATGGAAGGAATTTTAGGAAATTTGTGCTCAATTCGGAATTTGGAGAAGTGAAAATTTTTATTGCACAGTCTTGATTTTAATTATACTTTTATGGCATTTATTTTTGTCGAAATAAGGAGTATTTGAATGAACCGTAGAAATGTACTAAAATTTTTCGGTTTATCTGGTAGTACAATGATCTTTAATCCATTTTCTTTAAATTTAAATGTGATGAACAGAGCAGCAGAAATAGATGATTCGATTCCATTATTTAATCTTGAGAAATTGAAGAATGAACCATCAGCTTGTGCGGAAATAAAAACTGAACGAGGCGGACCACGATTATCTCTGAATGGTTCTGATGTTTACCCGTTATTCGCGTTGAGCACCTCCATGACGAAAACCACAACAGCTTATAAAGAATCTGGGATAAATTTTTTGGCACCCCTTTTGGGAATGTCTGCCTGCTGGGTCGGTCCGGAAAAATATGATTGGTTATTATTTGATAAATTACTATCAAAATTATTATATTTGAATCCGGATGCATATTTCATTTTGAGATTGCATTTGAATACACCAAAGTGGTGGAAAGATAGCCATCCTGATGAAATCATAAAATATGGTCTTCCGTTTGAAGAAAAATTTTTTGATATGGAACTTCCACTCGGCGAAAATGGATTCCCTTACGGTATTGGCAAAGATGTTTATGAAGTTTCCTGGGCGTCTGAAATCTGGTTGGCAGATACCGGAAAAATGGTTCAGTCATTCTTAGAATATATAAATAATTCACCTTTAAAAAGTCGGGTGATTGGTTATCAACCAACAACTGGTTTTACCGGTGAATGGGGCTATTTTGGTCCCTGGTATCTTCCCGACTACAGCAACCCGATGAAAAAAGCAGTGGGAGACATTCCAACACCTGAAGCCAGGATGAACACAACTTTTGGTTTGTTACGTGATCCGGATAAAGAAAAGGACGTGATTGAATTTTACAGACGATTTCACGATGTTTGTGCGGAGGCGATTTTGTATTTTGCAAAAATCGTAAAAGAAAAAACGGACAGGAGAGTATTGTGCGGCGCTTTTTATACGTATGTGCTTGAAAATGTGATGATGCAGGAAATCGGTAATTTGGCTTCTGAGCCAATTTTAAAAAGCAAGGATATTGATTATATTGTCAGCCCCTATTCTTATCTTCATACGAACAGATCGGATCGACCTCGATGGACAAGTGATATTTACGATGATGCGGAAAATTGGCTAGGACGGGCACGTGGTGTTGGCGGCGATGGCGCTGATCGTATTTTACTGGAATCGATCAAACGCCACAAAAAATTGTACATCGTGGAACTGGATCCAAGTACTTACCTGGAGAAAAAGCTGTACAGCGAAGGTGGGTCGGGACATGAAACTGTTGAAGGTACAAAACGAATTATTCAACGCGACATGGCAAAGATGTTTGCTGCTGGTTACGGTGGTTGGTTTTATGATTTTGGTCCTACCCGAGGGGGAACGGGATTGTACACATCTCAACTGATAATAAATGAAATAAAAAAATTTGCTCAATTGGGGGAACAACGAAAATTACAGGATATTAGTTCTGTCGCTGAAATTGCTGCTGTTTATGATACCAAAAGTTTTTTTGTCACGCAACATTGGACGAAAACAGCGCCCTATAAAGGACTTGGCTGTTATTACGTCGATTTTATTAATCATTGGTTTCTCGCCTGTCAGTTACGAACTTATTCGCGTATTGGTGCGCCGATGGATTATTTTTTTCGATCCGATTTAAAAAAAAGTGATTGCAAAAGATACAAATTATTATTTATACCGAATTCTTATTATCTGACTTCGGATGAGGTCGACCAGTTGAGAGAGATTCTGAAAGGAAGTGGAACGACAGTTGTCTGGTACTATGCACCCGGCTTTGTGACCCCGGAAAAATTGGATTTGAAACAGATGGAAAGATTAACCGGCTTTCATTTCAAAATACTGACTGAGCCGGGACCAATGAAAATAAAAAGTGATATTAGAAATGATAAATTGTTTTTTCAGAAAAATTTTGGTGTGATCAAAAATCAATTTCCACGTTTTGTTGTTGATGATAAAAAAGCAGATGCCCTTGGTCATTGGACAGATAATGGGGAGATCGCTTTCGCCAAAAAAGAATTTGATGGATGGTTTTCTGTCTATGTAGGAGCAGCTCCGTTGCCAGTTGAAATTGTGAGATGGTTGGCGCAGTCGTCAGGTGCAAAGCTTTGGAGTTCGAAAGCGGATGTTGTTTATGCTACAAAAGATGCAGTCGCATTGATTGCCACAGAAATGGGTGAGAGAAGCGTCGAATTTCCCAAACCGTTAGGGGAACTTGGTGATAGTAATATTTCAGATAAACATGAATTGAATATGGAATTTGGTGAAGTGAAAACATTTTTTAACCCAAACGATTAATCAAAAAAGTAATATTAAAAAAATAAAACTTTGAAAAATTAGAAATGGTAAAAAACATGAAAAAAACTATTATTCAGATTTTCTTGATTTCTTTTCTGATTTGTATTTTTATCTCAGTTGATTTAATTGCAGGAGAGAAAGATCAAGAATTTCCGGTCAATTTGCTATTCTCAAAAGCCGATCTTCCTCGAATTCGAGAAAACACGAAGCTGCCCATTTTCAAAGATTTCTGGCAGTCTTTACTTGAATCCGATGCGACTAAAGATAAAAATTTTATGCGACAGGCGTTTGTTTATGTCGTTACCGATGATCAAAAACGCGGTGAGGCGGCAAAAAAAGAAATGCTGAAAAATTTGGAATTAGAACGCTGGGACATGTATGTTGAAGATGATAAATATGCGCTCGGCTTCTTATGGGCTGGACGCTTGACAGCGTGGATGTCTCTGGGTTATGACTGGCTTTATGATTTATTAACATCGCAAGAACGGGAAGAAGTATTGCGTCAGATAACGGAAAAAGGTTGTGTGCCAATCTATCGCGCTTTGCATGGCATGCGTCATCCCGAAACAGTAAAAAAGTGGGATTTCACACCAGAATTTAAGAAAAAATATGACGTGCCAGATATGAGCCGCTGGCCTGTAATTTTGGGACACAATAATTTCAGAATGGTAAATTCCGGGGGATTCGCACTGGGTATTTTCACATTGATGGGAAAAGAAAATAGAACTGAAAAATGGCTTGAAATGCTGCTGGACAGTTTCAACCGGATTGCTGATCTCTACGAAACAGATGGCAGTTATGATGAAGGTGTTTCCTACTGTAATTATGCTACAGAATATTTGCTGTATTTAATGGAAGTTGTGAAACGCAAACTAAATATTGAATTGTTTGACGCAGTTAATTTTGTCGGAATGATGGAATATGATCTGGCAATGTATATGCCGCATTATTTGGAACCTCATGGCAGCGTTAATTTTGGGGATGCCGGAAATAGTTTAAATTCGGATATTGGTTTTTGGGTGGCAAGAAAGTCAAGGGATGGTCTGTCACAGTACATTGCTTTGAACTATCCCGGCAAACAGGATATTTTTTCTTTGTTATATTATGATCCGTCTGTGAAGCCAGAACCTCCCGGGAAAAATGGATATTTTAAAAAGCTGGATTTGGACTGGATAGTGACACGCTCCGGTTATGAATTAGATGATTTGGTTTTAGCCATGCGCAGCGGACCTCCAACTAATCATGAACATGCAGACCGCAACTCCATTTTGCTGAAAGCCTACGGTGAAATTTTGTTAGCGGATCACAAACATCCAACTTATGATCGCAATAATCCGGAGTGGCTGCTGCGAACATCTCCTGCGCACAACACAGTACTTATAGACGGACAGGGACATCAATATCACAAAGGAGAAGAAGGAACCAACGCCTCTGATGCAGCGGCTAAAATAGTTCGTTACGGACAAAGAAATGGTTACGATTTCTGGGCAAGCGACGCGACACAAGCGTATGCGTTAATTAATCCTGATGTGGAATCAGTAACCCGGACAACGCTTGTGTTTCCAGATATTCCTTGCTTGATCGTGATGGATAAATTAATCAAAAAGAATGAACCATCAATTTTTTCAGCACGCTGGCACATTGAAAACAGTGATTCAAATGGAAGCGGTTCAGTGGATAAAAATTCATTTATTATAAAAAGACCGAATGCGAAATTTTATGGCGTTTGTGCTGGTTCACCGGGAGTAAAAAATATTTATTCCGCGCTGCCATTGCCTGAATCGAAAAAGATTTTTCCATTTATTGAAATTAAAACTGTTCAAAAAACCAAAGAACAATTTTTAATCCTTGTAGCAACACCGCTTCAGAAAACTGAAAAAGAACCAAATATTAAGATCGAAAATAAAAATAATTGGTGGACGTTGACAGTTAAAAAAAATGGTTCTGAATTAAAACTACGTGTATTCGATCAAAATACATTACCGGAATTTGAGATAATTAAGAATGACTTTGAATAGAGGCTCAAAGGTGCATTCTCCTCCCCCCATTGAACACGGATGACACGGATTGAACGGATTTACACGGAATAAAGTCCAGTTAAAAATTTGTGTCAAAAACACAAAGTTATTTGGAATAATAGTATAAATTAATCACTAAATAATTCACCATTAATAAAAGAAATAAATAATTAATTTTCAGGAGGCATGAATGCCACGCAAAATTAACAAACTCATAATACTTTTATGTATCGTATTTTTCATGTTATCAATTCCAGTTTTCTCCGAGGTTAAGAAAACGGATTATATTAAAATGATTGATAAAGCCGTTGATTATAATATGAAAGAATGTTATAACATTATCAATAAATGGAAATCCAATATCAAGGAGAGTAACCTGTTTGGATATTCCACAACCAGTTATCCGGCAACATTTGCGGAGTTGCTTGGCTTTAAGTATCAGCAAACTGGTGATAAGAAATATGCGCGAAAAGCAGTGGAAATGCTGCTGATGTATGAGGAATTGAAGAAAATATTCCCCAAAGAATATTATCAAGACCGGGTTGAATATGCAAAAGGATTGCCGCCAATTTCCAACTTTTTTAGCATGTATTCTTATCCCAAAGCGTATTTGTATATAAAAAACTGTAAATCCATATCAAAGAAAGATCGAAAGATCATTGAAAAAGGGGTTGCCGACTGTGCCAATTTTCTGATGAATTATCCTGAGTGGGGTCCAATGAACCGGGCAATACTTCGTTCTGAAACATTTTTTTATGCTGTGCTGGCTTTGCCGAAACATCCTGATAAGAAAAAGTGGGAGCGAATGGCTCAGGCGTTAAGCAGTGACAGTTATCAGCGTTGGGAAGAAGAAGACGCGGCTGGATACCACCCGGTCTGGCTGCTTTCATTAATGCGCATGGTTGATGCAACTGGTGATAAATATTTTTACCGGTCAGCAATCCCGCGTTACTATTTTGATTATTTTGTTAATTTAACAACTCCCGCCGGACTCATCGCTGATTTTGGTGATGCCCGCTGGCCTTCGGATTGGTATCGTTTTATTCCAATTTATGAAAAAGGTGCTGCTGTTTACCAGGAGCCGATGTATAAATGGATGGTTAACCGGATTTGGAATAAAATCAGGGGATATGGTTATAAATTGACCAGCGCTTATGTGGCGTTAACTTTTGTTGATGCGTACAAATGGATGGATGAAACAATTAAGCCTGAACAACCATTATCAGGCAGCCGATTAGTGATGGAGGATATTGTCGGTAAAAAGGTAGTCTTTCGGAACGGATTTGATCCATCGAGTACTTTCTTACTTTTGAATTATCGTGATGAAGGTGACGGCGCTTTTGCCGGAAGAGAATTTTTACGAACAACCATTACAGCCGAAGAAGAAAAAGTTCACCACGGGCATTCTGATGAAAATTCGATCTGTTCGTTATTTTACGATGGATCCATTCTACTGCACGACGCAGGATACCGGGATAAATTACCCAGCGGTGAGTATGGCAGGTTTCGGGCTGATTATTTTCATAACCGCATCGTTACCCGGAAAAATCAACGCTGGATTCAATTGGAGGGTGAACGCAAAGAACAATCGTTGTGGGAGTTTATTCGAAATTCCGGCGCATATCGACCGGTGGAAACTCAGCTCATAAATTTTTTGACGTTTGATGATGTTGATTATTCCCGCACCCGATTGGAAGACAGAGAAATGGGATATCAATGGGATCGGACAGTCATCTATCACAAACCAGATCAGTTTTTTATTGTAGTGGATGCCATTAAAACATTACGAAAAGATTTTTTCACCCATTCCAATCTCTGGCACACACGCCATGTTTTAACGCAGGGCGATCAATGGTTCGATACAGAAATAGATTCAATTGGTAAATATGCAGCGAATAAAAATGAAAATAGGTTGTTGATCTATTTTCCAGTAAAAGAACCTGCCCGAACTTATGGAACCTTCCCTTTAAAGCGACACTGGCAGGATGAAATCACAATGTTTGAAACGATCTCTGCTGCTTATTATCCCGGTGATATGGAAATATTTGTTACTGTACTTTTCCCGCATAAAAAATCAGTTCCGGTTGAAGAACTGGTTAAAAGATTCACTGTAATAGAGACAGATAAATTTCCATCAGCGGTTGGGATTAAATACACCAATGGAAAATCAACTGAAATATTCGGCGTAAAAGGCGATTTGCAGATGGATTATCGTCAGCAGAATTTCCGTCCCCGGTACAGCTATGAATTGGGAAAAGTAACATACGGACATTTTCAAACGGATGGAAATTTTCTGTACGGAAAAGTAGTCGGGAAAAAAGTACACTGGGCATGTTCCAACATGATAAAAGTCGAATACAAAAATCATACATTACATAAAAGCATGGAAATTTCTTTTGGATTACAACCGGATGGCGCAGGTTTGAGGAACGGTAGAGCCAAATGGCGCTATTGGGAGGATGAATTAGAAATAAAATAATGGTTCTGAAATTATTCTGTTTATATTAAGCTGACAATTCAAATTAATATAGGTGTTATTTAATAAGCTAACTTTAAATTCAATACTGCCATCGAATAAAGGGAATGAAACCAAAAATGACAGGACGAGAACGTATAATTGCAACCATTAATCATGAAGAACCGGACCGCGTTCCCGTTTCACCGCGTCTTCATGCCTGGTTTCAATCAGAGTATGGGATTGATGATCTTGCTACTAATATAAGAAAATTGCCGGATGTGGATTTCATGTACATTGATTATGATAGTCAACCCAATTATTTGGATTCTTATCCTGATGAATACGATCTACCAGACGTCAAGGTGGTTCAGAAAAAATATACCCAGGAAGACATACTGCTTGTTGAACGAACATTCCACACACCGGCAGGAACTTTGAAAGATCGTACAAAAATTCCACCAAGTGGCAGGGAGTATGGCGTGTTTCCGAATCCAATCAAAACCGAACATTTAATCAAATGTCCGGATGATTTGGATGCGCTGCATTATGTTTTGCCCAAAATAAATACAAATTTTGATTTTTATCATCACCATAAAAAAATAGTGGAAAATCGCGGTGTTGTAATGGTATTGGTCAGAAGTGCATTGGACCACAATGCTGGCTATGCTCTCGATATGCAGGATTTAATGGTGGATTACTATGATAACCGTAACTTTTTAATGATTTACTCGGTATTTTTCATCAACGATCATTGGCGCAGATTAAAGCGGCAATGGAAGGCGGCGTTGAATTCATTTTTGGAGGTTGGTATTTTAGTTCGCTTTCTTCTGGCTGGTCCCCAAGTATTTTTAGGGAGGTTTTTCTGCCTCAAATAAGGGATCATGTGAATATAACGCACCAGTACAATGCATATTATGATTATTATGATGATGGTAATTTAAATGCAAGTATGGAAATGATTTCTGATGCTGGAGTTGACGTGCTGGAGACATGCACACCACCTCCGGTTGGTGATTTTGATTTGGTATTAGCAAAGGAAAAGATTGGTGTCAAAACGACAATAAAAGGTTATATTGATTTGATCTATGTTGTAAAATTTGGCAATCCGGAACTAATTGATAAAACCATTAAAGATGTCATGGAAATTGCAAAGCCTGGTGGTGGTTTCATTATAGGCAGTTCTGATAGCTTTAGAGACGGGACGCCAAAAGAAAATATAATTGCTTATTTTAAGGCTTGTAAAAAATATGGAAAATATTAAAATACTATTAGTTTAAATTTCATCTTAATTCTTGCTCGCGGACATTAAAATGGAATAAATGAAAAAGTGTCCGGTATCTGGTATGCAACCTATGAATTCACAATTATAAAGGAGATTCACAATGAAAATTCAAAATGTTTTCTTATTGATTTATCTGCTTTTATTCATACCAACTATTTATTCACAAACAGGTGTTACAAAAGCAGAATACCTCCAAACGATTAAAGAAAAGGAAGCTGAATTATGGCAAAGCTATAATTCATTACTGGAAAAATGGCAAAATAGCGATCCTGCAACACGGGATTCTGATCCCCCCAAAGCTGGACGCCACCTTGTTCGCATGCCGGCCTTTCTTTACAAAATAATGGGAGATAAAAAATATGCTGAACACGCACGAACAATTTTGTTGAATCAGAGCTATGGTGATGCTTACTATACAGTAAGAGCAATTGAGGAAATTCAGGACAGTGGTATTTTATCGAAAGCAGATTTGGAAATAATCGAGAAGCAGATTCTGGAAAGTGCAGAACGTGCTGTCCTTTATTGGGTCGAATGGGGCGCCATGAATCATGCAACTCAAAGTTTAGTGAATAACCTGGCAGCAGCTATGAAATATTTTCCCAAACATCCGGATTTTAATCGGTGGCAACAGAAGCTGGATATTAATATTTCTGCAAGTTGGGGTTTGTGGTCAATTGAAGATTCACAAATCTACATTCCGGCATGGAATAAACCGTTAATTCAATATGCTGAGTTGGCCGGAAATGAAAAATAATTTTACGAAATGCCAATGACTAAATATTACTTTGACTATTTAGTTCAATTAATGACTCCTGGCGGCCAAATTGTTGAATTTGGCGATGGTCGCTATGGCAGAGGGTATACTTGGACATGGATGATTTCGGTTTTGGAAAAAGGTGCAACCATGTATCGTGATGGAAAGATGAAATGGGCAGCGCATCGCCTTTACGAAGCGCATGTAAAAGAATTAGGTCACGAAGAGGACGCAGAATTCGTTGAAGCGTATCTCTGGGCTGATGATTCTATTGAAGAAGAAATACCGACCGACAAGAGCCGATTGGTTCTGGAAGACTACGTGGGAAAGAAAGTGGTATTTCGCAGCGGGTGGGACCGAAACGCCACCTATCTCTTTTTAAATTACATGGATGATGCTCCTTTTGGGATTGATGGAAAGGAACACCTTATCAACTCCATCAATGTGGAAGCTGAAAAAAATCACCATGGACACGCTGATGAGAATGCAATTGGTGTGTTAATGAAAAATGGTTCTATTCTGCTCTACGAATCAAATTATAGAGAGACTTCATCAACCAGCCCCGATGGTCAATACAGGGCGGATGTATTCCACAATAAATTAGTTGTTCGGGAGGGATTGGCTGATGCAAATTGGAGACTGTTACCATTTCTTCTCGATGGCGGCAGGTATAAATTCGTCAATACAAAACTAATGCATTTTCGGCGATTCAAAGATGTTGATATTAGCAGGACGCGATTGACGTATGATAAAATGGGATATCAATGGGACAGACTTATCAATTATGATAAAAGACGGCAATGGTTCATTATATTTGATATTGTAAAGATTTTGGAGGATAATGACCTCACCCTGGCAAATCTTTTTTATACTCAATATATTTCAGATTTCGATCCGGAAAATCCGATTTGGTATGATACTTATTACAACACAATTGCCGCGATGCCTAATCTCTCTCCATATTATGCAGGGGAAAAAAACAAAGAAGATATTCGATTACTCATATATTTTCCTGAGGGGAAATTTTTTCGATGCGGTGCTGAACAGCTACGAAATAATGTTCAAACAGAGTGGGCTATCTACAATGCAAAAGCCGACAGCTTTAAAAAAGGTGATGTTTTGGTTTTCACTACTTTGCTTATTCCACATGAAAAAGGCAAAGATCCGAAAAAAATAGTTGCTGAATTGTCAAAAATAAAAATTTACCATAATGAAAATGGGTACGGTTTGAAACTTGCTACAACAGATGGATTCGTTCAGTTTAACGCAATGTTGGATTTGGAGGCAGAATATTTGAAAGAAAATATTCGCCCTCGATATAACTTTGAATCAGGGAGAGCAGAATACGGAAATCTGATCACTGATGCCAGTTATTGTTATATCAAGAAAAAAGATAAAGAGCTTTTCTATTCATTTTTTAAGGCAAGTAAAATAATTTACGATGAACAGACAGTATTTCAGGCTCAACGTATGGTTCATGAGCAAGATGACGGAAGTTACATGCGTTTTGGTATTCCGAAATGGGTAGCTTGGGAAGATAAAGTTATATTGAAAAAATAATTGCATAACATGGAGATTATTATGTATAGATCGAATATATATTCAGTATTGATTTTGTTTATGTTCACTGCTCAAATATTTTCACAATCAACTATAACCGTAAAAGATGCGTTGAAAAACACAACAATCGTGGCTTACCCAAATTACGGGAAAGCAGTAAATGAAACAGTTGCCAAAGAATTTAGGGCGACTTTAACACAAAATGCAACAATAATAGCAGCTAAAGATGCTTCGTTCTCCAATCAAAAAGGAATAATTCGAGTTGCAATTTCGGATGAAAATTTTATTAATTGCCCATCTTCTGTTGATTTAAAAAAAGACTGGATGTTTTTCCGTTTGAACTCATCCGGAGATGGTGAGATTATCGCTTCAAAATCCCATCTTTTGTACGCCTTGTTTTGTCAGATAAAAGAAGATTGGCTAAATCAACCAGTAGATCAATTTGAGAATGGAAAATTATTAAAGACAAGTTTTTGTTGGCTCCGTGGCGAAGATGGATTTTATGGGATGAAAACAAGATACACTCGTAATTATGATCCTGAAACTTCGATCAAAGAGTTGGCGCGAATGGGGGTGCTCTCATGTTGTGGTCAATGCGCTCTCTACAACATTTCCCATTGAAATGAATACGCCGGGGGAGATATATTACAGGTTTTATAATAGCGCACCGGACCTGGATCAATTTGTTGAAACGAAACTTAACAAAGGTACTTATCCTCCAGAATATCTGGTAGCTAACTTTACGTTTCTTGAAAAACAAGCACGATTAGCTTTGAAATACGGATTAAATCCCGGACTATATATTTGTAATCCAAGGACAGTTCCAGAGTCCTTGTTACAAAGATATCCTTATCTGCGCGGCGCAACGAGTCGATCACCCATTTCGATCATTTCGTCCACGCTATACACTTAGTTTAGGTCATCCGGTTGTAAGATGGCATTATGCGGAAATGTTGAGAAAAATAATGAAAAAAATTCCCGAAATTGCCTTTGTTAGTACTTTTCTGAATGATAGTGGCTCGGGTTTTGAGCATACAATGCGACTTTATCCGGGAAGAAATGGTGGTCCTTACATAGCCCGAGAATGGAATTCCAACAAAGCGTTCGCTCAAGCAGCATCTGAAAATGTCGTGCGATATTATCATTTGCTTAGAGATGTGGGCAAAGAGATTAATCCAAACTTTCGCTTAATCGCTGGTCTGCGAGCCATTCCCGAAGAAGAAGATATTATTTTGAAAGGTATGAGTAATGGCATTGATTTGGAGATGTCATTAAATGATAAAAACGATCCAATCAAATGGCAAAAGGAGCAAGAACTTTTAAAAAGAGGATCTTATCTTTTTACCGGTGCATCAGCTAAAGCTTGCTATCTGCTGGGCATACCTTCTCCTTGGTCGACACATGAACGATTGAAAAAATTGTTTAACAACGGACTTGATAGAGTTACAGTAAGAGTGGATCCGCCATCGCTTGCACCTTGGGACATTAATCGGGAAGTGGTAAAAGCTGTTCAGCTTAATCCCAATTGCAAAATCGATAACATAATTGGAAAAGTCGCGAAACGTTTTGTGGATGAGGAATATAGTTCAAAAATCATCGATATTTGGAAATATTCAAATGAAGCAGCTAACAACTTCCCGGATGTACCTTTGTATGGTACTTCCTGGGCATTTGAAATGTATCGCCTTTGGGTACGACCCTATGTGCCGGATATTGATAAGATTCCTGAATCAGAAAGGGAATATTATCAAAAATTTACCATGTCAATTTTTAATAATCCTCATAACGTGGATTTAGGCGCTGATTGTTTATGGGAATTAATATCTGTCGAAAAAGGAGATCAAATTGTAAAGCAGTGTGACAGCAAAGTATGGCAGCCATTAGAAAAAGCAATTTCTTTAGCCGAAAAAACGATAGAGGAAATTCCTGAAACCAGTCAAGCGAATCTGGTTTTTATTGATCTTCGGGATCGATTATTGGCAGCGAAATGTTATTTTAGAACGCTTCGAAATACCGGTGCCTGGGTTGCCGGTGTACATGGATATTTAAATGCTAATACCGAATCAGAAAAAAATAAAAGACTGAAAATGGTTCGGGAAATGATGGACAATGAACTTCAAAATGCTAAAGATCTCCTAAAATTGTTGCTGCGAACAAACGTGGATTTTATCCCGATTCATGCTCCCGGCGAAACATGGTTTATGTACGGTGAAAATCTGGGCGAACTTATTCAAAAGAAGATAGTGTTAATGGAAAAGCATAAAGATGATTTGCCATTTATTGATCCAAATTATATGTGGCGTTTGCCAGAAGGATCAGGATTTGAAAATAAAGAATATTTAAACTATTAAATTAAGGATAATGTTAATGAATTTCGGACTACCGGTTATTGATTATATCGTTATTGGAATTTATCTTGTTCTCATGTTGGCAATAGGCTTCTACTTCTCTCGTTTTATGAAAGGTGGAAAAGATTTTTTTGTTGGCGGAAACCTAATTCCTTGGTGGGTTGCCGGTCTTTCATTATACATGACACTTTTTTCAGCCTGGACTTTTACAGGCGCTGCAAGTTTTACTTATAATACAGGCTGGTACGGTATTTTGTATTTGGCTACCTGGCCAGTTTCATTTTTTGTGGGATTTCGGTTATCAGCAAGAAAGTGGCGACGGACCAGGGTAATGACACCAGTTGAATATGTGCAAACTCGTTTTAACAAATCGACTCATCTGTTTTTTACTATTGTGTTAATATTGTCTTCGATGTATTGGCCGGCGCATCATTTGGCATCTCTTGGCAAAATTTGTGCGCCAACACTTTTCCCAAATTCCATGATGGCTATTGATATTATGATTATTGTTACGGGAATCATTATCCTTTTTTATACTTTTTCAGGGGGATTTTGGGCCGTTTGTATTACGGATGTCATACAGTTTCTAATTTTATTTACGGTCATTTTAGTGTTGATCCCAACAGCATTTTTTTCAACAGAACTGGGATCAGTCAGTGAGTTTTTACATAAAATACCTGCGCTAAAATTAAATCACATGGTACGCGGCAATACGCTTTATGATTATTGGTATCTTATTGGAATCCCATTTGCGTTTACTTTCAGCTATGTAACGGGGGGGAATGCTCAACGATTCTACAGTGTAAAAGATGAAAAATCAGCCAATAAAGTTGGCTGGCTAACGTTTGGTCTTCTTCTATTAGGACCAATATTTTTTGGTTTACCGCCATTGATCGGTAAGGTACTTTGGCCTGATATCAGTATGCTGGAGTATTTTTCAAACATCACCAAAGCAGATGAAAATATATATATAGCTGTAGTAATGAAATACATGCCGGCAGGATTGGTTGGTGTGTTCCTGTCTGCAATGATGGCTGCTTCAATGTCAGCAATGGATAGCGCCTGGAATGCACTGTCTTCAATAGTTTCCATTGATGTTTATAAAACATTATTCAAACCAAAAGCATCGGAAAAGCAAGTTTTGTTTGTCGGCAGAATGGCCATCATTGTGATTTGTTTTATAACCATTGCTTTGGCATTGGCAATCATTCACAGCTCATATGGTATTTTTACGATTTCTAATATTATTTTTGGTTTGACCGGAATACCTGTGGCAATCCCTTTGCTGCTGGGGATAATGTATAGAAAAATGTCCAGATGGTCAGCGATATCTTCTGTTATTGCAGGAACGTTAATGGCATCGGTGGCAAGATTTGCTTTAAAATTTTCAATAGGACCTCAATATATTATTACAGTTATTGTCACACTTTTATTTGTATTTTTATCATATCCGTTAGGAAAATTGTATATTAAAAATCGAGCCCGCGCTTTGTTCGTAAATATCGGATTCGGCGTTGTCTTATGGTTTTGTTTTATGACATTAAACTCGAATGCAAATTTTGCATTTGGAACAATCAATGAAATATTGGACGCTGATATATTAGCGATTTTGTCGTCTTCATTTTTCTGGGTGCTAATAAGCGCTATCAGCTTTTCTGTAATATCTCATCAATTCACTAAAATTTATGCAAAAGATTTATTATCAAATCAGGATACTGTTAAAGAGTTCTTCGAAAAAATGGATACGCCGATAGATGTTGAAAAAGAAGTACTCTCCGGGGGCGCGAAAGAAGTAAACGTATTCCCGATTGTGGGTGGTGTTACAATAATCATTTCGCTCGTCTCTTGTATCATTTTGTTAATACCATCTGCCAGGACAAACATTGAAGTGAATATTGCATTTAGCGGATTACTAATGCTAATTGGGTTGGCTATGGTTTTGTCAAAATATATCAGGAAAAGTAGTTCCTGACTTTGAAATTAATTGTTTTCTGTAAGTATTCAGGATTAAATAGAAAGGCATCACGCAGCAGCGAATTGAGGTCAACCTAATAAGATATTATGCCACAGAGACTCAGAGTCACAGAGTTTTTTTATAAAATAATTATTTCACCAATTTTGTGCAAATTGTTTTCTGTAAATTATCAATATTTTTTTTAAATTTCTAATTAATGTCTCTGTGTTCTCGGTGTACTCTAAAGAGTATAATAATCTCTGTGGCAAATTAACCAAATTGTTATGATAAATTTGTTAGGTTAACGCTAATTCACAGCAGCGTGTTGGCCATAATCGTTTTGCCGAAATTTGTGGTGATATTTTAATAATCAGTTTGTATTGATAATAAAATAAAAGCAGAAATATCAAATTACAAAAGGAGAAAAATATTATGTTTTCACGAAGAGATTTTCTTAAAGCTGCAAGCGTATCTACTGGTTTTTTGTTGGTGAATCCTTTTTGCTCGGCGTTTGATAATAAGTCAATTGATAGAATTAATTTTCTTTTCGATGCTTCAGATATCCCTGAATTAAAAAGACGCCTGCAGCTGCCAATGTTTGAATCCTTTTGGAACGAAATGCAAAATGCCGATTTAAAAGAAGACAGGAGATTTCTTGAAACTGGAGTTGAATATAATAATCAGATTCGGCATATTGCCCGAGTAGATAAAATATTAGAGCGGGAAGCATTTGTCTATTTAATGACCGGAGATGAAACACGGGGAGAAATGGCTAAGCTGGCAGTTCAAACAATATTGAAGTTTAAGAAATGGGACTATTTTGTTGAAGCAGGAAAAGATGTGCTTGGTATTCAACGAGCATCGCTGACTGCTAAAACTATTGTATTAACTTATGGCTGGATAAAAGATTTGCTTTCTGATTCGCAAAAAGAAGATATTTTTACTCAGCTTGGCGAAAAAGGATGTGAGCCATGCTATCGAAGTTTATATGGGATGCTTCATCAGGATCAGGTCGTGGGTTGGGGTTTTGATCCTGAGAGCAGTTTTTATGAAGAGCGAGATATGCGGAATTGGCCCAAAATTTTATCACGTACAAATTTAAGATCTGTTCCTATAAGCGCCTTGGGAATTGGCGCCCTGTTTTTGAAGGGGCGTGATTCTCGTTATAATAGGTGGATGGATATAGTGGAAAAAAGTTATAATGCTTTTGTTGATTTATTTGAGCCAGATGGCAGTTATCCTGAAGGCACTGGCTATTGCAGATATACCAGTGATGAACTTATCCTGTTCCTTGAAGTCTTGCAACGGCAAACCAGGAAAGACTGGTCAAAAGCAGTCAATTGGCAAGGTGTCATGGATTTCTTTTTAATGACGCGGATGCCTTCATCAAATCATCCTGAAGGTCATGTCAATTTTGGCGATGGCGGGCATGGATTTAGTTCAAACATCGGTTTCTGGATTGCTAAAAAATATAACGATGGTTTATCACAGTATGCAGCAATTCATCACCAACAGAATCATAAAATATTGTCGGTCATTTGGTATGATCCCAAGATTGAGGAGAAGAGACCTCAGAAGAAATGGTTTTACAGACATTTTGATATTGGGTGGGTTGTTGCAAGTGCTGGGTTTGATGCGGAAGATTTTGTCGTTGCATTGCGCAGCGGTCCGCCTGCTAATCATGAGAATGCCGATCGCAACAGCTTAATTTTGAAATGTTACTCTGAAAATTTACTCGTTGATCATTGGCATCCGCCTTACAGTCATTTGCATAAAGCCTGGGCATTGCGCACTTCTCCGGCTCATAACTGTGTTTTAATAGATGGAAAAGGACATCAATATCACGATGGAATGGAAGGAACCAATGCTTCTTTAGCGGAAGCAAAGGTAGTTAAAGAACAGGTAACAGATGATTATGCTATTGTCTCCAGCGATGCTACACAGGCGTATCAATTAGTGAACGATAATGTAAAGAATGTTACAAGGACTTTTTTAACAATTCCTGAATTAAAATTTGTCATTGTTATTGATAGTTTACGAACAAAGAAAAGTCCAGCGAAATTTGCAGCAAGGTGGTACATTGACAATGAAGATAATAAAGGGGAGATTAAAATCACCGGCAAACAATTTGAATTTAAGCGTCCTTTGGCAAATTTGGTTGGAATTTGTGCAAGTGGACATGAAGTTGAACTGTCAAAAAGTAATTTCCCTGTTCCGAAAGTGCATGGTGTATTTCCTTATCTGGATATAACAGCTAAAAAATTCGCCAGTAATATTAATTTTATTACAGCAATGGCAGCGATAAAGAATCAGGAGATAAAGCCAGTTATTAAAATTGAAGAGCAAAAAGATAATTGGCTCATAAATGCAAAAATAAAGGGACGCAACATTGAAGTGAGCGTTTCTACAAAAGCAATTATACCGGAATTGTCAATCAAGATGAGTTAATAGTCTGAACAAATGAATGTAATATTTAGTGTAATAATAAGTTTTTTGTAACCGATCACAGAGTATTTAAATATATCTAAAACTGTTGAAACAGTTTTCATGGTCTGCCGTGTAATCCGGGAACACGATGATAAATCATGGTGTTTGTTCAAGAGATTTTTTGTAGCAACACCACAATTTATTGTGGTGATAAAAAAGTTAAAAAAAGAATGCTAAATCGCTTCAGCGGTTTTAGAAATGAATGGTTATTAACTCCCTATGATCGGTTACAGTTTTTTTCTCCGCTGTGAATAGTTGCTAAAATATTTTTATTAGGAAAGGTATTTAATCATGAATCTTGAAAAATCAAAAAAGCTCAATTCGCGTGCCAATGAGATCATACCCGGTGGGACAAACACCAATAGCAAAAGAGTCGATATTCTGTTTGATAAAGAACATTTCCCTGCATACATCGAAAGGGGAGAAGGCGCTCATGTTTGGGACATTGATGGCAATGAATATGTTGATTATATTGCCGCACTGGCTCCAATAAATATTGGATACAATATCAAAAGAATAAATGATAAAATTAAGGAACAACTTAAAAAAGGCATTTTGTTTTCGCTACCGTGCGCAAATGAAGTAGCGCTTAGTGAATTGTTGATTGAAAAAATACCATGTGCCGAGATGGTAAAAATTTTGAAAACCGGCGCCGAAGCAACTGCTGCTGCCATCAGGGCTGCGAGACTTCAAACAGGCAAGGAGATCGTTTTAAGCAGTGGTTACCATGGCTGGCATGATTGGTGGGCTGTAAAGATGGGAGTTAAAGGCATCCCGGAATGTTATAAAAATTTGATTTATGATTTTCCTTATAATGACTATCAGACACTTGAAAGGCTTGTAAACGAAAATACTGGTAAAATAGCCAGTATTATTTTAACTCCTTCTGAATATGGTATTCACCCTAAAGATAATTTTCTTCAAAAAATAAGAAAACTTGCAGATGATAACAGCATAATTCTTGTTTTTGATGAGATTATTACCGGGTTCAGATGGGCAATGGGAGGCGCTCAGGAAAAGTACGGAGTGGTTCCTGATTTATCAGCATTTGGAAAAAGCATGGCTAATGGAATGCCAATTTCAGTACTTGTTGGAAAAAAAGAATTAATGGCTCCTTTAAAAGACAGTTGGATAAGTTCTACTTTTGCGAGTGAAGCGCTTTCTATTGCTGCTTCTCTTGAGACCATTAAAATAATAGAAGAAGAAAAAATTATTGAGCGCTTATATAGTATCTCAAGTAAATTATATAATGGATTAATAGAAATTTCCGAAATCTATAATATTGATATCAATGTGTTTGATCTCACCCCGGCAATTAAATTTGAGATCAATGTTCAGCCCGAGAATAAAAAGGATCTCGCTGCTGTTGAGTTTATTAAATCGTGTACAGAAAATGGCATTCTGGTCAGGAAATATGGAACTGAATTTTCGTTGTGTATAATTGCCACTCTTACGGATGAAGATATTGATACTACGCTCAATGTTTTTAATGATGCTGTAAAGAAGATCAAATCAATTCTTTAGAAGGAAAAATAAAATGAAATTAGCTTTTTCAACATTAGGCTGCCCTGATTGGGATTTGGATACGGTAATTAATCAGGCAGCAAAAATTGGATTTAATGGTATTGAGTTAAGAGGAATATTAAAAGAATTGGATATCACCCGATTGCCTGAATTTTCAACCAGAGCAAAAGAGACTGTAGTTAAACTTGAAAATGCTGGAATTGAAATTGCCTGTTTTTCCAGTTCAGTAATGATGAGTAATTCAGGTTCGGCAATTAGTATCGAGTCGCTGGACGAGATTAAACGATATGCTGACTTATGCGATACTTTTCAAACAACTAATATTAGAATTTTTGGTGGAAAAATTGGTGGAATGTCGTGGGATGAAGCGATTGCTGACGCGGCAAATAATCTCGAAAAAATGACCAGAATTATTGAAAATTCAAACATTAAGATTGTGGTTGAAACCCATGACGATTGGATGAAAGGTGAAAATTTCAGGAAACTGATGAAAATAGTAAATTCAGAAAAAGTCGGAATTTTATGGGATGTAAATCATCCATTCATGTTCATTGGCGAGGAGCCGGAAAAATCGTGGCAAGAAATGGGCAAATGGGTTTATCATACTCATTGGAAAGATGCTTATGTTGATGAAAATTCAGAGCATGGGTTCCTGCCTTGTTTAATGGGCGATGGAATTCTTCCGCACCGGGAAATATTTGATGTTTTAAAAGATGGTGGATACGATGGTTATCTCTCTTTAGAATGGGAAAAAAGATGGCATCCGGAAATTCCGGGACCTGAAATTGCGTTTCCCCAGTATAAAAAATATATGAAAGATTTAATGGCGCAATAGAAACTTGAATCCAAGAAAGGTAATATTATGAAACGATGTTTTAAAGGCGTTGGCATAGCATTAATTCTTTTGCTTTTGCAAACGCTCACAGGATTTTCAAAGGAACCCACAGTTTATGTGGTAACATTATCTACCAGTTATGCCCATACCGGAATGGCGATTCCACTTTCCGCTTTATTTTATCAGCCAGCTGCTGTAGATTCCAACTGGAATTATTTGGGACGACCCAATAACCGAATTTATAGCCTGGATGTGCATCTCGCCTCAAAAGGAAAAATTATGGTGATGGCAACCCATACCGGAGTTCATCAATCATTTGATTTTGGTAAAACATGGAAAGTAACCACGGACTGGCGGATGACCGAAGTGAATAATATTAAAATCAATCAGCAAAATCCGGATTTAATATATGCCAGTTCGCCTTATGGCTTTTATAAAACCATAGATGGCGGTAAGCACTGGACCAAACACAATGATGGATTGGAATCAATTGACGCTCAATTTGTGAGTTCAATAGTAATCGATGCGGCAAACTTAAATCGTCTGCTGATTTCAACTGAAGATGGTGTGTACATCAGTGAGAATGCAGGTGAGTCATGGGAAAGGTCAAACCTCAGCATCCGAAATATTAGAATTATAGTACAGCATCCAACCAATCCTGATGTTTTTGCTGTGGGGACCGATAATAATGGAATTTATTTTTCAACCGATGGCGGAAAGGTCTGGGCAAAACGGGATACCGGTGTAATGCACGCAGCATTTTACACAATTATTTTTGATCCGAATGATCCGGAAATTATTTACGCTGGTGGATTCCAAACCGGAGTTTATAAATCAGTGGATGGTGGTAAAAAATGGAAACATACTTTTAAGGGTTTGGATAATTTAGATATTCATGCAATTGCTGTAACACCGGGAAATAGTAATCTTGTTTACGCCGGAACAATGGGGAATGGCGTTTATGTATCCGAAGATGCCGGAAAATCCTGGCAGTATATTGGAATTAAAAATGGTTTTGTTAGTGAAATTAAAATTATAGAGGAATAAGATGAAACTAAAAATTATCATTTGGATTTTATTATGTGCGGCGCTGATTCATTTAAATTTGTTCGCCCAGGAAGTAACTCGCGACGATTATTTGAAAGCTTTTGATAAACGAGTGCAATGCTTTGTAACAACTTATGACACATCAACTCGTGTTAGTTATAATACAATCATTGCCCGTTATTATTCGAATAAAAATACTGCGTTGGCAGATAAATTGTTCTTGCAGTTGTTGAAAAATCCAAAAGGAGCCATGTTCTGGATGTTCCCAAATATCAGCGCATATATTATCGGCAAAGATAAAATGTCACCGAAAGTTAAGGCTGCAGAGCGCAATGTTTGGAAAACCTATGCACCAGCCCGGGGAGACACAGAAAACCATTGGGCAATGTACTATGCGTGTTTATTATTGGCGACAGAACAATGGCCTAACCTGCCGGGATCAGAGTGGTACAATGGCAGAAGTTCGAAAGAGAATTTTGATGAAAGCAAAGAATATCTTTTCGAATGGGCAAAAATTACCACTACAATTGGTCAGGGTGAATTCGATTCTCCTGATTATTTAGCTGAGTATTTTATTGCAACATCAATGATTGCTGAATGGGCACAGGATAGCGAAGTTAAAAAATTAGGCACAATGCTGACAGATTATATTTTAGCCGATTTTGCAGCCGAACATCTGGATCAACAATACGTCGGCGGATACAGCCGTATTTATGAACGCAATCTCATGCGATTTCCAATATCCTCATCTTCGACGATTGCCTATCTCTACTTCGGTGTTGGTGAACCATTGAAAAGTGGGTGGATTTTAATCCCAGCTATCACCTCTTATCGACTACCGGAAATTATTAGAAAAATTGCCACGGATCGCAGTCAGTCGTATGTGCATAAAGAAAAAAAACGTGTCCGAAATGTCATCCGATATGGGGATAAGCAAAATCCCCCGGTTTATAAATATACCTACATGACAAAAGATTATGGGATCGGTTCGTTACATGGAGGACTTTTGCAGCCTATTCAACAACTGACGTGGTCATTGCGTTACCAGTATGGCAAACCGTTTTCTATGATTTTTGGCTTGCATCCATATTGGTCTGTTTTGGAAATTGGCATGTTTTTTCCGGAAGAAGTGAAAACGTCAATAGCAGGTATTACTGCATCTAAAACAACCTACAATAATCCGGATAAGTGGACGGGCGGATCTCCATGCGAGAGAACGTTCCAACATAAAAATACATTGATTGCTTTGTATGACATTAAACCCGGGACTACTTCGGAACACATAGATGGATTTTTCCCGGCTAATTTGCAGGAAAGAATAATCGATGATTCCGGCTGGATTGTTTGCAAAGCCGGAGATACTTATGTCGGTTGGTACCCGTTAGCCCCAGGGGAATGGAGTGAAGAATTTGAAATAAAAAAACAAGCATTTAATACCAAGACAAGTTCCAAGGTAAATGACGGAACTATGGAACTGCGCAATTATCGTTTACGAAGTCATAAATTGCAAAATGGTTACGTGGTGGAAGTTCGTTCAAAAGATGAAATCGGTTCGTTTAAAAAATTTCGTAATGAATTGAAATCTCATGTACCTTATGCAAATCTGAAGCCAGGTGCTGTTTCAGTATCGTATGTTAATTTGGGTGGCGATAAAATGGAGTTTACGTTTCCTGGAAAACGAGTACTCAATGGTAAATCAATTGATCTTACCGATTACAAATTGTTTGAAGGACCGTTTTTGAATGCTGAAGTTGGAAGCCAGAAGTTGACTCTAACTTATAAAGATATGAAGATGTTGTTGGATTTTAAAAAATTGGAGCGGAAAGAATATTATTGATAAAAAGTAAGAATTGAGTGAAGCTTGATTTTTTGATCCTATGCAAGCAGGCTTATAGAGCGGTGCTACAAAATTTTTTCATTTTTGTAAAGAGAAGCTAAATAATATGTCAGGATGGCTATATGAAAAGGAACAAGAAATATATTGGTGACATTATATTCGAAAGTTTAAAAGATCCTGCAAAGATTGATTTTATTGAGAGATATTGCATAAAAGAGAGATTTGAAGATAGACCGTCAGAATATATTAAGAAATGGAATATCAAGCGCTATAAAATTAATCATGAAACTCTTGTACAGTTGATTCCAATATTGGAAAACAACTTTGCGGATGGAGAGTGGTATATACACTTTTACAGTGAAAAAACCAATGAAATGTATGTAATCTTTAAAGACAGGTGTTTTTTGATTTCGAAATATAAAGACACTTCTTGGGACAAAATGATTGCATATGGTGAAAAATTGGGAGTTGGGAGGCGGTGGACAGAGAATATACCTGTTGATTTCACAGAATAGTAATTAGTTCAACAACTGCATTTATCGGACGGCTATAGCACTCTCGGTTTGAATGATATTAAAAATAAACTCAAATTTATCATTAATTCAAACATTTCCGGAAGCTGCAGTTGATGCAGAGAGTTATCCGTACTAATTTGTTTTATCCATCAAATTTACGATCTATTGTGGGAACACAATAATCTATGTTAAAAAATAGGTAGGAAATTATGCCAAAAATTGTTTTTATCGGAGCCGGAAGTTTAGGTTTTACCAGGGGATTAGTTCGGGATTTAATGACCTTTGATTTGTTAAAGAATTCAGAAATAGGTCTGGTTGATATAAATGAAGAACGACTCAGTTTTGCAAAAAAGTCCTGTGAAAAAATAATTAATGCAACAAACAGCAAAGCCACAATAACCGCATCGACTGATCGGCGTAATGTTTTGAAAGACGCTGATGCTGTGCTCATTACGATTTTGGTCGGTAGTACGCAAGTCTGGCAGGATGATATTTTGATCCCCAAAAAATATGGGATAGATATCAATGTTGGCGACACCCGCGGTCCTTCTGGAATTTTTCGTGGTCTGCGAACAATACCGACGATGTTGGATATTTGCAAAGATATTGAAGAATTGTGCCCCGATGCCATTGTGTTGAATTATACCAATCCAATGGCGATTTTGTGTCAGGCGATGCAGCGTACAACAGAATTAAAAATCACGGGTTTATGTCACAGTGTTCAGGGAACAGCTGAAATGCTGGCTCGCTGGTGCGACGTTCCTTTTAAAGAACTGAATTATATTTGCGCCGGTATCAATCACATGGCATGGTATTTAAAATTGGAACATCACGGTGAAAATTTATATCCGAAAATCAAACAGCTTGTAACTTCCAACAAGGAAATTTATAACGAAGAACAGGTACGCAATGAAATGTTTTTGGCGCTGGATTATTATGTAACAGAGTCCAGCGGGCATAATTCTGAGTACAATTGGTGGTTTCGGAAACGTCCAGATTTGATTGAAAAATATTGTACCACCGGAACAGGTTGGAATCCCGGTTCTCACGCTTTTATTTTGAACGAATACATAGACATTGAAAAAACATGGCGAGATGATTTCAAAAAGTGGCTGGAAGAGGAAGAAGTTTCACTGGATCGTGGGGAAGAATATGCGTCGAATATAATTAATGCATACCTGGGTGGGGAACTCTATGAATTCAATGGCAATGTCCCGAATACGAACCTTATCACAAATTTACCTGAAAATGCTTGTGTTGAAGTTCCGGTTCTTGCTTCACCAAAAGGATTTGCGCCGATACACGTTGGCGATATTCCGCCTCAGTGTGCTGTGCTGACGGGACTTTCAGCGCAAACAGAAAAAATGGCAGTTGATGCGTGGTTGTCCGGAGATGCCAAATTGGTTTACCAGGCAATCGCTTACGATCCTTTGACCGCAGCCATGCTTTCCTTATCGGAAATAAAATCAATGGTCAAAGAAATGTTAAAACGAAATCTAAAGTATTTGCCACAATTTAAGAAAATTAGTTTTTAAATATAGTTTATATGAATGCAAGCTAATTAAAGTTTATTACAACTCAAGTTCATCTGCTTTATTTTACTTTACATATATTTCTTATTGGAAACAAAATATGAAATTAGAAGAATTGGGTTTTAGCAATTGGTTTATTGAAAATTCGGAAACAGAACATTTAGCTGAAATGAGAGTGGCTCGTGTAACCGCCGTCAATCGCGATAATTTTCTCATCAGAAATGGAGACAAGGAACTTACCGCTGAAGTTGCTGGAAAACTGCTTTTTGCCGCTGAATCGAAAGAAGACATGCCAACTGTCGGAGATTGGGTTGTGGTCAATTATTTCGATGATAATGCTTTGGCAATAATTCATGACCTATTGCCGAGAAAATCTTTATTAAAAAGAAAAACAAGCGGCAAAACAGTTGACTTTCAGTTGATTGCTACAAATATTGATACGGCTTTTATCATGCAGTCACTGGATCAGAATTATAATCTGCGCCGTTTTGAACGGTACATGGTAATGGCTGCAGAAGGTAATATTGAGCAGGTTCTCCTTTTGAGTAAAAGCGATTTGATGTCAACAGAACAACTTGAATCAGTGCTATCAGAAGTCACAAGTCGATTTGAAAATGTGACGGTATTCGCCTACAGTGCTAAAACAGGAATCGGCATAAAACCTATTGTAGATTACATTCAACCAGCAAAAACATATTGTTTGCTTGGTTCTTCCGGTGTTGGGAAAACTACTTTACTGAATAAACTCCTGAATGATGAAGAATTTGCGATTAACGAAGTTCGCGTGAGCGATAGCCGCGGCAGGCATACGACAACACGCCGGCAGTTGATTTTGCTTGATAATGGCGGAATGATAATAGATTCTCCGGGCATGCGTGAGTTAGGAAATTTTGCAATTGAAACAGGGATTGATGAGACATTTGATGAAATAACAATACTGGCTCAAAAATGTCGATTCAATGATTGCACCCATGTTAATGAACCCGGATGTGCAGTGATCGAAGCGATAGAGAATGAAAATTTGGATGAAGATCGTTACAATAATTTTATCCGATTGCGAAAGGAATCTGATTACTATGAAAGATCATATCTGAAAAAACGCAGACGTGATAAAGAATTTGGCAAGATGGTTAAATCAGTAATGAAGCATAAAAAGAAAAATAAATTTTGAAATGGAAATAATTCATTTTAGAATAAGAACAAAGGTCAAATACAATGACAAGCAGAGAAGTTGTATCACGCACAGTAAAATTTCAGGGCGCCGACAGATTGCCAATTGATTTTCCGGAAAAATATGGCAATGATTTTATGTTTGTGGATATGACTTCTTCACCGGAATTGAGACCTCACAATCAACGGGACGAGTGGGGAGCACTTTGGGAGAATATTGGCGTTTCTAATCTTGGTGAGGTAAAAGATTTCCCTCTGAAAAGTTGGTCAGATTTTGAAAAGCTGAATATACCGAATATCAAAGATCCAAAAAGATGGAAGGATATTGATACTGTTCGGGAAAGAGCGGCTGATAAATTTGTATTGGGCTTCGGCATTTCTTTGTACGAGAGAGTTCATTTTATACGAGGTTTGGAAAACACCTGGGCTGATATTTATGATGCACCCGGAAAACTTGAAAAATTAATTAATATTTTAGTGGAAATGAATTTGTACGCTATCGAAAAATATGCAGATGCTTGTATCGATGGATACATTTTTGCCGATGACTGGGGGTTGCAGGACAAGCTGATGATTTCCCCACAAAAATGGCGTGAAATCTGGAAACCAAAATATGAAAAGGTTATTAAAGCAGCACACGATGCAGGACTGCTGATGTTTCTTCACAGTTGCGGATACATTGTTGATATTCTTGATGATTTCATCGAGATCGGGCTTGATGTGATCCAAATGGATCAGCAGGAAAATATGGGATTGGAATTGTTGGGTGAAAGATTTGGAGGACGGGTTACTTTTTACAATCCGGTTGATATTCAAAATACCATGGTTTACGGTTCATTGGAAGATATTCGTGTTTACTGCCGCAAAATGGCGAAATTGTTGGGAAGACCAAATGGTGGTTTTATTCCCAAATGGTATTCTGATCCTGTGGGAGCTGGTCATCGGCAGGAAGCAATTTATGCGATGTGTGAAGAGTTTTTGAAGATCAGCAAGAATTTGTAAATTGTTATTTTGATAGTAAATAGTACTGTTTTGTAACTGATCACAGGCATTAGATTCAATTACTAAATAAGCCCGCAGAAAAAGAATCTTCCTTAGGCAGATTTTCTCAATAGATTGATTCGCCGAAGGAGAACAGGAAACAGAAAAAATATTCGTAACTATTCAGCATGTTTACAAATGTCATTCTGAGGGATTCGCCAGCTGGCGAAGACCAAAGCATAGTCTGTATTTCCTAAAAAAAATAAGGTAACTGTACAGGAATCTCGACTTTTATTTTACAATTTTCTTTTATAATATGAGATTCTTCATTCGCCATTAATATCGGCGGATTCAGAATGACATTCATTCAACTAATAGCTGAACAGTTACAATAATATAACTTAACCCACAGGAGGTCATTATGTTGTTCAAATCAAATTGTTTTTTTTATGTTTTAATTATGTTGTTGTCACTATCAACAGTTGCCATGAGTCAGGGGGATCAGGATTTTTTTGGAGAATGGAGCCTGGTACCTGAAAAAAGCAGCGAAATTGCTTTGTATGGAACACTTTCACTAAATTTCCAAAAACAGGGTTCAAACATAATGCTCATTCAGAAATGGGGTGCTCGGCGCAGTTTTGCGGATACTTTAATCTTCAAAGCAGATGGCAGTGTGAATAAAGTATCCGTAAAGAACCGTGTATTCCCTACAAATGTTTTCATGGGATTGTCGATGGCGGCTGGTTCGGAAAGAGAAATAAAAGCTGAATGGGAAAACAATAAGACTTCACTAAAACTTGAAGTTAAATACAAAATCATCGGTTCACAAGGGAGCAGGTCTGTTTCTGGTATTCACTTTTTTAAACTTTCCGATAATAAAGAAAATTTGATTTATGCCATTAAACGGTCAACGCGTAAAACAGGCCCGGAGATTAAATATGTATTAAAACGGGCAGGGTTGAAGAATGCTTACTTTATGAAACTTGAAGATGGCTGGGAAATCGATGGAAAATTACCAGAAAATGTATTGTTGATCACCTTGCAAGGCGTTGCCAATATGGATGGTCCCCTGCTTTATTTTATTTATCCGGATAACTGGCCATTTACTTATACTCAATCTGTATTCAATTTTTATAAAAATAAACGTAACTATTCATTCAGAGAACTCAAATCCAGCGAACAAGCATTAAACGCGCTAAAGGATCAGGTTAAAGGATACGTTGTGTGGGATAAATCAGTTCGCACCTCTTTAATTGTGGCATTTACAGTTTGTGGTCTGGGAAAAGCCGTTGCTGTCACCGCAGATATGATCCCCATGATGGAAAAATATGGCTTAAAAAAAATTGAAGATTTCAGGGGTAAATTCACCGGGCAAACTGATGCTGAAATTTACACCTGGGCATACAATAAATATTGGGATCGCTGCAACAGGGATTTGATCATCTGGATGGGTGGTCGCCATGGTAATGTAATGGAGCCAGGTGTCGCCGATTGGGGTATCTTTAGCCGAGCATTTTTCAATGATTTGTCGACAAAGCCAGAAGATGCGGGAGAATATGCTTTAGCTAAAGAATTATTGAGCCAGCAGAACCCAGCATCCATGGTCATGGGCTGGCATTCTTATAAAAAGGATAAAGAACGAGATCATGTAACATTATGTTCAAATTATGGCTTGCGGGTTGAGGGATTGAATACTATTCCCAATTTGAGTTTTAGCAGCCAGGTGCCAGCTACTCCTGGTTTTAAATTTAAAAACAATCATAATATTGTTCCTGGTAAAAAATATAAACCCGAGAATAAAGTATATATTACCTGCATCCAAACTGATGGACTTGGGATCGGCGCTTGGCTCAAACCCGGACGAGGAGAAATTCCTTATGCCTGGGAAGTGATTATGAACTATTATTGGATGGCGCCCGCGATGCAGGAATTTTTTTACAGCACGGCGACACCAAACGATTATTTTATAGGCTGCCTTTCAGGTCCAGGCTATATCTATCCAAAAGCAGTTCCCCCAGAAAAATTGCCGTTGCTTATTGACAAGGCAAGAGATTTGATGGGAAAATTAGATTTGAAGGTTTTTGAAATTATGGACTATTCTGAGGGCGCAACTGTCGAAGGAAATACAGAACTGACAAAAGAAGTTGTTGATGCATATTATAAAGGAATGCCGGAAGTAATCGGATTTTTAAACGGATATGCTCCAGCTTATACTTTCTTTGTTAAAGATGAACGTCCGCTAATTTCTTATGATTATTATTTATCGCCAACACGCAGCGAAGCTGATGCCGTCGCTGACCTGCAGGAATTAGCAGCAATTAATAAAAAGCGCCCCTATTTTTTGTTAGTACATGTTCGGGAATCAAGCAATGTGAAACGAGTGAAAGGGATTTTAGATAAACTGGGACAGAAGTTCGAGCTTGTTCCATTGGATATTTTTTTAAAGATGGCAGGAGAACACCCCACTTTTAAAGAAAAGTTTTTAAAAAAATAGGGAATTAATGATGAATGACAAGCAGAGAACGAATTAAAACGATCATTGCCGGTGAAAAACCGGATCGCTGCGGTTTCTGGCTGGGAAACCCGCATGAAGAAACATGGCCTCTACTTCACAATTATTTTGGAACGAAATCTGAAGAAGATATCCGCAAAACACTGAATGACGATCTTCGCTGGATTTGTCCGCAGTTTTTTCCCAGCGCTTATAACGATCCGGACGGATATGCCATGTTCGACGCTGGACTGGATAAAAAAATGCACGGTCAGGCAGGACCCTTTGCCAATTGTGAAGACCCTGCAGAAGTTGAAAAATATCCATGGCCTAACCCGGATTACTTAAATTTTGATGAATGTCTTTCAAATTTAAAAAAGGCTGGAGATGTCTATCGCGCCAGTGGTTTCTGGACATGTTTTTACCATAACGTGATGGATCTTTTCGGAATGGAAAGCTATATGATGAAAATGTACACCCATCCGGATGTTGTTCATGCTGTCACAGATAAAGTCTGCGAATTTTATTATGAAGCTAATGAGCAGTTTTTTCCTCTAACTGGCGACCTTGTGGACGGTTTCTTTTTTGGCAATGATTTTGGCACACAAGTCGATTTAATATGCGGCCCGGTACAATTTGATGAATTTATCATGCCCTGGTTTCGAAAATTTACCGAGCAAGGACACGCGCATGGATATCAGGTTATTTTGCATTCTTGTGGCGCTATTCACAAAGTTATTGGCAGATTGATTGAAGCCAGGGTGGATTGTTTGCACCCGCTTCAGGCAAAAGCAAAAGACATGGATGACTCTGTTGATTTATTCGATTTTTTATATTTTGACCACAACATATTGACATGATTCAGCACCAACAATACTACATGTTGACATTTCAATTCTAAAAAGGTAATAAATCAACAGAGTCATGGATGCAGAAACATTGGCTGCCGACTTTAAAGGGAAAATTTCATTTTTAGGCGGCATTGATACACAGGTACTGCTAGTCAATGGGACGCCGGAGCAGGTAAAAGAAGATGTCCGGAGAGTGAAAAATCTGTTGGGACCGAATTTAATAGTTAGTCCCAGTCATGAAGCAATTCTTCCCAATGTGCCGCCTGAAAACATTGTGGCGATGGCTGAAGCAGTGATTGAAAATTAGAATCAAAGGTCAGGATTGAGTTCGAGATTAAGAAAGAATAAAAAAATGATTTTTTCTTAACCTTAATCCCTGTGCTCGAAGGGTATCAATCTTAACCTTTTTTTGCTGACAAAATAAATTATAAGTAAACCCATGAATGCTATTTTGGGGGGTACTGTTAAGTCCAGATAAGGTTAGATGAAATTCATATTTGAACCAAAAGAGACACTGACACATGCTGAAATCGAGGCAGGTTTAAAATCAGTTGTCAAGGATGGCGTGGCTTCTCAATCGATGTTGACGCTGACTGCGGGTGTTTTTCTCATTGCATTTGCTTTAAAACTGGGTGCATCAAATTTTATGATCGGGGTGCTGATGGCAATCCCGCCATTAACTCAATTAGTACAAATTCCATCAATTTATTTGATTGAAAAATATCGGTTGAGAAAAACAATCGCTGTTTATTTCGCTGGAATAAGCAGAACATTTTTGTTGATCATTGCGCTAATTCCATTTTTATTTGTATCACAAACAGCATTGATTTTAGTGATAATTGCGTTATTTTTTCACACCACATTAAGTGCTGTTTTAGTTTGCAGTTGGAATTCGTGGATGCGTGATCTGATCCCCATTTCACGGTTAGGCACATTTTTTTCAAAACGCTTAAGCTATTCTGTCATCCCGGCTATGGTTTTGAGTTTGGGAGCAGGCTTGTTATTAGATTTTTGGGAACACCGATATCAAACCAATGCAGTTTGTTGTTATTCGGTTTTATTTGCACTGGGATTTGTTGCTGGAATAATCGGAACGTATTTTATTTCAACAATTCCTGAACCTAAAATGACGCATCCGGAAGAAAATCTGAAGTTCAGGGAGTTGATTACTCAACCATTTAAAGATGTCAATTATAAAAATCTGCTTATATTTTTAGGATCATGGAATTTCTCCATTAATTTAGCTGGACCATTTTTCACCGTTTATTTGATCCAAAGAATTGGTCTGGGCATGACATGGGTAGCCGGGCTTACGGTTGTCAGCCAAATGACATATTTTATTTTTCTAAAATTCTGGGGCGTGTTGGTTGATAAATTTAGTAATAAATCCGTACTTTCGGTAAGTGGAACATTATTTATTTTCTGTATTCTTGGCTGGACTTTTACAACAATGCCGGAAAAATATAATCTCACCATGCCACTATTAATCGTAATCCATATTTTTATGGGGATTTCAATTTCAGGAGTTGCGCTGGCTTCAGGGAGTATCGGGCTTAAGCTGGCGCCTAAAGGAAAAGCGACTGCATACCTGGCTGCAAATAGTATCATTAATTCAGTAGCCGCTGGTGTTGCACCGATTTTTGGCGGAATTTTTGCTGATTTTTTTACTAAACGTGAAATTTCATGGATTTTTAAATGGACCAGCCCTGATGCTGTTGTCAGTTTTCAAACATTAAATTTTCGAGGTTTGGACTTTTTCTTCTTCTTTGCTTTTATTATCGGGCTTTATTCAATTCATCGATTAGCAACAGTTCGTGAAACAGGTGACGTGAAGGAGAAAATAATCATCAATCAATTTCTTGAATTGACAACAAGTCGAATCAGAAGTTTAACTACTGTAGGGGGCTTGCGCTATTTAATTCAGGTACCAAGTTTGTTAAAGCGAAGAAAAAAAAGAAGAGGATCAAAGAATAACAAACTATCGGATAAAGTGGAGTGATTTGGTTTAAAAAATGGCAAATACAATGAAAGCAATTCTGATTGAAAAACCGGGTAAGTTTGAAATAGTTGAAATCCCTGTTCCAAAACCAAAACCTGATGAAATATTAATACAGGTCAAAGCAACTGCGTTATGCAACCAGCATGATTGGAAGGTCAATAAAGGGCTCTATCGTGATTTGATTTACCTGGAATATGGGAACCCAGGATTCCCCGGACATGAGGGTGCGGGAGTTGTTGTGGATGTTGGAGAAGATGTTAAAAATTTTATTAACGGTGAACATGTGGTGATGTCTGGTTTGGGTGGACCGCCTATTTACGCTGAATATGTGATACGAAAGGCAAATTTAGTCGCTCGTGTGGGAAAAGAAATTCCATTAGAAAATGTTGCCATGTCAGAGTTGTTTGGTTGTGTTCATCGGGCATGTAAGAAAATTAAAAACTATCGTGGAAAAACTGTTGCTATTTCCGGTTGTGGACCAGGAGGGTTAGCAGCTGTTCAGATATGCAAAGCCTATGGAGCAGAAAATGTCACTGCTTTCGATATTCAGTTAGATAGATTGGAATTTGCCCTTCAACTTGGGGCTGACAGTGTTGTAAATGCCAAAGATCAAGATCAAATTGATAAGTTTAAAATGCAAGGTGCCGATGTTGTTATTGAATGCAGTGGTAATAAACAAGCTTATCAAAATGCTTTTTATATTGCCAGAGAGACAATTATTATTTTCGGTTACTCCGAAGGTGCGCTGGAAGTGCCGTTGTGGCAGATGTTCGATAAGGAGTTAACAATTTATAATTCCAAGTGGTTAACCAATGATGATCTTCAAGCAGTGGTGGATATGATAGCGGCTGGGAAAATTCAAACTGAAAAAATGATCAGCTTAAAAATTGATTTTGAACATTATTTGGATGCGGTTGAAAAAATTGGGCGCGGTGAAATTATCAAAGCAATTATGAAATCCTAAAGCAGCACCCCGATGGATCGGGGCAAACAAAGTTAATTATCACGCAAAGCTTATAATGCCCGAAGGGTACGCAAAGCTCGCAAAGTGTAACACTATATTTTTCTTGGCGTTCTTTGCGTCTTTGCGTGAGATTTTTTAAAAATTTTTGTTAAAATAACACTTGTATAGTTACCTTACTAAAATATTAATGTAAACGGACTATGAAGTTTGTGGGTATAACAGAATAAAAAAGGTATCAAATGAAATTAGGCTTGGACAGCTACAGCTATCATTTGGCTTTTGGGGCACACCCGGATTTCTCGCCCACAAAAAAGATGTATTTATTTCAATTTATTGAACGAGTGAACCAGCTTGGTCTCGATGGATTTCAGATAGATCCGATGCACCTAAAAAGCAAGGATGAGATTTATTTTCGGGAAATTTTGAATTATGCGAAAGAAAAAAATTTATTTCTCGAATACGGTGCAATGGGAATTGATGCCGACTACTTGAGCAACGAATTGGATATTTGCGCTAAACTTGAGTCACCAGTGCTGCGCACTTTTGTCGGTTTTGATCGATATAGCAGAGATACCAATATTGATGCTGAAATTGAAAAAGCTATCAATAATTTAACAAAGGTAAAATCAAAGGCTGAATCATTGCAGGTTAAAATTGCCATTGAAAATCACGGTGATCTGAGCGCAGATGAATTGGTTTACCTTGTACAAAAAGCAAACAGTCCCAATATTGGCATTTGTCTTGACCTGGGAAATTCATTGGCGACATTTGAAAATCCGTTAGCAGCGGCTGAAAAAATGGCGCCATACGCGTTTACCACTCACTTCAAAGATTATGCTGTTCAAATGACCAATTATGGATTTAAAGTTCAGGGTGTCGCTTTGGGAGATGGTAATATTGATCTCAGTTCGGCATTAAAAATTCTGAAAGAAAAATCAACTTTAGATAAAATAATTCTGGAGATCCCAGTAGAGGCAGGATCAAACGAAGAGATTACGTTGCGCAATGAAAATGAAATAATTAAACGCAGTGTTAAGTATGCCAGGAATATGTTAAAAATTCGTTGAAATAAAAATGAACATTAAAAATCTCGATTATAAATGTTACCAGGATGCTGTTAATAAACAGCGAACCAGTAAGGAAGACTGGCTCAAAAATGGTTATGCTCCAACAGGATTTTATCTGAAAGATTTTTGTATTATAAATGAAAGATGTGTGTATCATTTATTCCATATTGCCGGTACTCCCGGAGTCTCTTGCTGTTTGCCCGGCAATGAACTGTGGTTCGGACATGCCACTACAAAAGATTTTGTTAGTTGGGAAACGCATAAGCCATGTTTTTACATCAACCCAAATGGCTGGGATAATGGGCATGTTTTCGCTCCTTATGTGATCAAGGCATTTGATTCTTATTGGATGTTTTATGCCGGAGTTTCCATCGATAATACACAACGAATTGGTGCCGCAGTTTCTAAAAATTTTTTTAATTGGAAGCGAGTTGCAGATCAGCCACTTATTCGACCGGAAGAATATGATTGGGCATTTTGTCCGACAAAAAAAGGCGCTGCCTGTCGCGACCCTCATGTTGTGAAAATTTGCAATGAATATTTTTTGTATTATACTGCGGTCACAAAAGAAGGCAGAGGCTGCATCGCCAGAGCCAGTTCGAAAAATTTGCTCGATTGGAAAGATGAAGGGCCTGTTTACATCTCAGATCGACTGGCGCATCCTGAATCCAGTAATGTCCAGGAATTAAATGGCAAATATTATCTTTTTTTTGGCGGTCATTATGAATACTGGAGTTACGTGGTTTCAGAAGACCCAACCAATTGGCTTGATTGCCAGCCTGTTCCATTAAAAAAGGGAATCACAGCAATGGAAGTAATCTCACGAAGAGAAAACAAATGGCTGGTGGGATATTTCAAAATGAATAACTATCGTTTGTTTTTAGGAGCTATCGATTGGTCTAAAAAAAAACCAACAATTTCGGGAATAAAAGATGCATTCCAATTAACCTGAATAATTTATTCACCGCAAAGGCGCAGAGTCGCAAAGTGATAAAATATTAGGAGTTAATAATATTTCTCAAAATAAAAAATATTTTTTTTAAACTCAGTTTATTTATTTTTTTAATTCTTT
>Ga0208771_1000056_pt1 | contig 73210 bp, 69 predicted proteins | sample AntAceMetag02UKX_FD_184775 | JGI IMG/M metagenome (GOLD analysis project Ga0208771, IMG submission 184775) | Saline lake microbial communities from Ace Lake, Antarctica - Antarctic Ace Lake Metagenome 02UKX (SPAdes) (version 2) | ecosystem: Environmental > Aquatic > Non-marine Saline and... | reverse complement strand
CTTCTCTCGGCCGAGTCCGCGTGCTATACTGAGCGAGCCTGGAGGTCGGTGGAATGCGCAGAGAATTCTTGTGTGTCATCCTCGGTTGTTTGGTGATCTTGCTCTCGGCCTGCGCTCAGTGGTTCGATGAGGAGACTCCGACCGGTTACGTGCAAATCTCGATCCCTCCGAGCGAGTCGGCAACGCAGTCGGTCTCACCGAAGGAGATCCCGAACAACGCCGACAAGCTCCGATTCCGGATCTGGAATGCCGCGCGGCAGTACAACGATGTGCTGACCGTCGCTCTTCTTCCGCAGGGCCAGACGTTGGCGATCGAAATCCCGGCCGGCGACGACTACATCATCGATGTCGTCTCCTACGAGAACATCGGCTACCCGGTCGCGTTGACGGGCGACCGTGCGACGGGAGTCGACATCGCGGCGGACGCAATCACCAACGTGGTGCTCGCGCTCATTCCGTGGGACGTCACCATCACGGGACCGGACGAGGTCGCGCCGGAGGCCGAGTACGCGCTGTTCTTCGCCCCCGAGGATGCCGGCGGCCTGCTGACGAACAACATCTTCGATACCGCGACGCTGCGCGCTGCGCAGTTCGACTTTGGCAATCCCGCCATCCCGCTTCCCGCGATCGCGGGTCAGGCGGTGCACTCCGACCCGGACGGCGTCACGCTGACCGGAGACGCGCCGAACGTCGCCGTCGACACCCCGCTGTTCATCTCGGCGCTGTTGCAGTTCTCGCAGGACTGGTTCGACTACACGCTCGCCGATGGAGCGGAGCGATCAATGTTCCTCGAGCTTCCGAACCGCCACATGGGGGAGCCTCTGCACGAGATCGTCGTCCGACCGGCGATCGGCGGCGTCGAGATCGACGTCTCCAGAGTGAGGTAACGCAGCGTCTATTCCGTGCGGCCTGTCTCTAGCCTTGCGGGTCGGCTACGGGGGAACGACGTAGTGGACGGGATTCGTCCCGTTCCCGGTGTAGAGATTGGTGTCCGGAGTATCCAGTCGCAGGTTCCCCGTGTACTCGACGAAGATCGCACCCCCGTAGCCGCTTGCCGCCGCGTTGGAGATGAAGCTGTTCTGACTCACGATCGTCCCGGCGGCACAGGCAGGCGAGATAACCACCACTGCCATGGCGTTGATGAAGATCGCTCCGCCCGTCTTCGCTGAGTTGTTCTCGAACGTGTTGCCGGTAATGATCGGAGCGACTCGGTACGAGTCCACGATGATCCCCCCGCCGGAACCACCGGACAACGAGTTGCCCGAAATCGTGTTGTACTCGATGTGTGCCTTCGACTCATAGACGCCAATCCCCGCGTTCGGGGAGTCGAGGATGCGGTTCAGACGTATCGTCGGCGAGGCTTCCCTGATGTAGACCATGCCGGCACACGCATCGCAGGGCCCCGATATCAGATCCTCCGGTCCCGGGAGAATCGTGAATCCCGCCACGGTGGATGTGGTCCCGTTTCCCAGGCTGATGGTCGGACGGCCGTACTCGGCCCCACGAATCGTCGTTGACTGAACGACGGCGACGCTTTGCGGATCGGCGCTTTGGAGCGTGATCCGCTTCTCCATGATCCGGAGGCTCTCCGTGTACACCCCGGGCAGCACGAGGATGGTGTCATCGTCGGAGGCTGCATCGATCGCCGCCTGAATCGTCCTGTACATCGAAGGAACAACGAGCGCTCTCTGCACTTGTATCCGCCTGGATGCCGTCGCCGTTCTCCCTCCGCTCGACGTGATCGTGAGCTCGACAGCGTGCTCTCGTGGAGCGGCAAAAGCGTGGACGACGACTCGACCCTCTGCCACCACGCCGTCTCCGAACCGCCAGGCGTACTCGGCGATCTCGTCTCCGCCGCCGAAGCTTGCCGAAGCATCGAACTCGATCCCCTGACCGATGAAGCACATCGATGGCGAGAACTGGAACGCAACGGTCAGGTCCTCTCTCGTCAAGGCGCAGCCGACCAGCAAGAGGAGACTGCTCACCAGGAACACGACCCGTACGCTTCGCCTCCACCCACAACACCCCATGCGTGCCATCAAGGCGCGACGGCCTCCTTCCGAACGATTCCCACCGGCGATGCCAACACGGGCCTCCGGCGATGTCTCCTCAAAGGATGCCGGAAGTCGACGGAGACAACAGATGACAGAGGACTCCGTCGCCGCGGTCAATCCGGCGCTTCGGACGAGACAGACGACCGGGAGCCCCGCGAGCCACATCGGCAACCACGAAACGCGGGCAGCGCCGAATCCAGACTTCTTGTAGGGCAAGCCTCGCCGCCCTCTCAACTGCCCGCACGGCCTTCCCTTGCGCAATTCCGCCGTCCGCGGTAGCCTAGCCGGATCATGGCAGTCAAGGTCGTGGCGCAGAACCGGAAGGCTCGGCACGAGTACGAGATCCTCGAGACGATCGAGGCCGGCCTCGTCCTCACCGGCACGGAGGTCAAGAGCGTCCGCGCCGGCCGTTGCTCCCTCCAGGAGGGTTTCGCCGTCGTTCGAGACGGCGAAGCAACCCTCAAGGGCGTGCACATTGCCCCGTACGAGCAAGGCTCGATCCACAACCAGGAGCCGCTACGAGATCGCCGGCTGCTTCTTCATCGCCGCGAGCTGCGCCGCCTGACGACGGATCTGCAAGAACGCGGTCACACGCTGGTTCCCCTCAAGATCTACTTCAAGCGGGGCTACGCCAAGGTCGAACTCGGCCTCGGCAAGGGACGCCACGCCTACGACAAGCGCCGCAAGCTCCGCGACGACGACGAGAAGCGTCGCACCGAAGAGGCCCTCAAGCGCTACTCCCGCGGACAGAAGATCTGAGCTCCCGCTCCTGTAGGGTGAAAACCCCAGTCGGTCTGATGCGGCCCGTCGACCGGTCAGGGTCGATACGAGGCACGCCTTGCGTCACCGAACCTAACAACCTTCGTTCGCAAGTTCGAATCCTCTTCTCTCAACCAAGAAGAGGGCACCTCACCGAGGCGCCCTCTTGCCTGGATCCGTGTAGTGGGCGCAGGCATGCGTTGGATCGTGGGCCAACGCTCGCACCAAGGAAGCGTTAGGCCCTGATGGAGAGCAAGAAATCCTAAGAATCAAGATCCGACCCCGCGCCTCTTCCCGCGATAGGCCCGTTCCTGTCTAGGTTTTCGGGTTCGAATCCTCCGTTCTCCGGCTGCACCGTGGAGCCGGGAGCATTCCGCCAGGAGTTGTTCTTTCGCATACCAGCAGAAGGTGGAATTTGCCTGACGGTTTGTTTAGCTTGACAAAGCAGTAGGAATACTCGTATCTTGGCAAGAAAAGTGAACCGCCGAACGTCGGAGGTTTGTTCCGAGTTCAAGGAGCGTAGGATGCCTCGCACTACCGGTACAAAAATAAACCAGCTGCTGCAGAGATGGCCTCGTGGTACGGTGGCGACACAGGCGTGGCTTACCATGCAAGGCGTCTCGAGCGATCTGGCGAGGTGGTATGTCGGCGCAGGCTGGCTTGTACGTGCTGGCCCACGCGCGTTCCTCCAGGCAGGCGATGAGGTCGATTGGCGTGGAGGTCTCTACGCCTTGCAGTCCCAACTTCGCATGTCTGCACACGCGGGGGCGCGAACGGCGCTTGAGCTTCAGGGACGTGCCCACTTCATCCCGCTCGGATCAAAGCGATTGACCATCTTGATCAGCGACAGCCCCGAAGACTTGCCGACGTGGTTCGAGCAGCATCTCTGGGAGGCGAGAATAGAGCATCACACGTTCATGCTGTTTGAGGAGATCCCGGCAGGCGCTACGGCTCAGCTCGATTGCGGGGGCTTTCGAATCTCCATCTCGTCTCCGGAGCGCGCCATCATGGAGGAGATGAGACTGACGCGAACGAATGGCGACATCGACCACTCCATCCAACTCATGGAGAACCTGGGGACATTGCGGCCGCAGGTCGTGCAGCAGCTGCTGGAGCGATGCACCTCAGTCAAGGTGAAACGGCTCTTCTTGTGGAGCGCAGAGCGTGTCGGCCATGCATGGGGCGATCAGTTAGACCCAACGCGCGTTAATCTCGGATCCGGGAAGCGCCAGCTGTACAAGGGTGGTTGTCTCGATCCGAAATACTTGATCACAGTGCCGCAGCCGGAGAGGCTCCCCGATGTTTGATACCCAATACGAAACGCAGACACGTCTTCTTCTGAGCCTGTTACCGCTGCTTGAGCGGCACGCATGCTTCGCACTCAAGGGAGGGACGGCGATCAACCTGTTTGTGCGCGATCTCCCGAGGGTCTCTGTGGACATCGACCTCGCGTACGTTCCGCTCAAGCCACGAGAAGAGGCACTCACAGAGATATCGGAGCATCTGCGCGAGCTGGCGAGCAGCGCTATCGGTAGAACTCCCGGCGCGCAGGTCCGGGAGCATCGCAGTGACCGCCGAGTCGACCGGGTAGCGATTGAAACGCCAGAGGCGGCAATCAAGATCGAGCCCAACACGATCTTCCGCGGATGCGTGTATCCGGCGGAGATTCGGAAATTGACTCCCAGTGCGCAGGAGCAATTCGGGCTCTACGTCCGCGTCCGCACGCTGTCCGTGGCCGATCTCTACGGAGGGAAGCTGTGCGCAGCGCTGGATCGTCAGCACCCCCGCGATCTCTTCGATGTGAAGGTCCTGATGGAGACGGATGGAATCACACCGGAGATTCGCCGTGCCTTCGTTGTGTACCTGGCGGGGCACAACCGGCCGATGAGCGAGTTGCTGGCTCCGCGTTCCAAGGACATCAGCGCTCTCTTCCACTCCCACTTCAGGGGAATGACTCGAGAGGATGTGTCGCTGGATTCACTCGTTGCTGTTCAGCAGGAGCTTCCAGAGAAACTTGTCTCGTCGTTGGATGAAGACGAGCGAACGTTTCTACTGGCGCTCAAGAAGGGACAGCCGGAGTGGGATCAGCTTGGGTTCGAGGATCTCGCTCTCCTGCCCGCGCTCCAGTGGAAGCTGAAGAACATCCGAAGGATGGATCCCGAGAAGCACTGTGCAGCATTGGAGATACTGGCTCGCATTCTCAGTGCGTAGCGTGCGTTGGTCAGCCACTGGTCAAAGCCTCATGCGCTCTTCGCAGACGGAACACCCGCATTCGAATCTCGCGGCGGAGTTCGAAACCTGTCCACTACTCCCAGCCGAAGCCCACATGCTTCGAACGCGCAACAAGCGAAGGCTTCTGTTGCGTGAGTTCGAATCCCCTAGCCAGGAGCGGACCGTACAGCAAACAGAACCTTTTCCCTGGCGTGTGCCTGGTAAGCCAGTGGTGGACGCCTGAAATAGGGCTCCTAGTGCACTCAGATGCCCCTAGGTTCGACTCCTGCCATGTACACCGCAACGCCCCCCCCCCCCCCCCCCCCGAACCGGGGAGAGCATCTCCTCGGTTCTTGCTCAGCCGAGCGGCAGCCTGTATTCGAGCTCGAGCTTCGCAGGCAGCACGCGGATGCGGCTGATCAGGCCAGCCAGGAATGCCTTCCGCTCCTTGAAAGAACCTATTCACGAGGGAGATTCGAGCGACTCTCCGCCCTGCATCGGTGGCAGGAAGCTCCCGATCCGGCCCTGCTCTCTCGCTAGGCAGGCCCCCTCTCGGAGCGAGCGAGGGGAATAGCGGGGCTCTCAATCGATGACTGGGTCAGTGGGCGGTCAACAGGGCAAGACTGCCTCACTAAGAACCTGAGAATAGCAGCAGCGCGAGCGCGACGGCTCCCACGACTTGCAACAGCCCACAATCGATACGACTCTTGGAGCGGTGTCAGTTCTGTGGATCGAAGTCAACGCGAACCCCTCGCTCTTGCAGAGCCTCGATGTCTAGCATATCTGGAGAGCCTGGTTGAAGAAGCAACTGGTTGTACGAGAGGCCAACGTCGTCGTCGGTGTCAATCCCTGTGTTGTTCACAAGGGGCGCAATGTCACTGATCTGGTTGTTGTGCAGATCGAGCTCCGCGAGGTTGGGCAAGCCCGATAGCGAGCTGATGTCGACGATCTCGTTCTCGTCCAGCCAGAGCGTCGTGAGGTTGGCCAAGCCCGATAGCGGGCTGATGTCGACGATCTCGTTCTCGGTCAGATCGAGTCCCATGAGGTTGCCCAAGCTCGCCAGCTCGCTGATGTCGACGATCTGGTTCCCGATCAGAATGAGCATCGTGAGGTCAACGCAGTGCTGAATTCCTTCGAGATTGACGATGCCCAGACCTCTAGCATCGAGGAACGCTAGCCCAATCAACTCGGTATCGTGGATCTCTCCAGTTGGTTTCCAGATCGAACTGCGGATGGCTGCTTCAAGCCCTGCGTCGGGGAAGCTGACAACAGCGGTGGAAACGTTGACCCCTCGACGTCGCAGAGCTTCGATATCCAGCATATTCGGAGAGCCAGGCTGAAGGAGTAACTGGTTGTACGAGAGGCCAACTTTGTCGTCGCTGTCAATCCCGGGGTTGTTTACAAGAGGCGCGATGTCGACGATCTGGTTTCTGTGCAGCCAGAGTTCCGCGAGGTTGGGCAAGTCCGATAGCGCGCTGATGTCGACGATCTCGTTGTCACCCATGTCGAGCCACTCGAGGTTAGTCAAGCCGGATAGCGCGTTGATGTCGACGACCTCGTTCTCCCACAGCCCGAGCAGCGTGAGGTTGGTCAGGCCCGATAGCGCGCTGATGTCGACGATCTCGTTGTCGTATAGGTAGAGCTGCTCAAGGTTGGGCAAGCCCGATAACGGGCTGATGTCGACGATCTCGTTGTCGCCCAGAGCAAGCACCGTGAGGTTGGTCAAGCCGGATAGGGCGGTGATATCGACGATTTCGTTGTCGCTCAAGTGGATCTCCGTGAGATCAACGCAGTGCTGAATTCCTTCGAGATTGACGATGCGCCGAACTACCGCATCGAGGAACATCAGCCCAATCAAGTCGGAATCGAAGATATCTCCCGTGGTTTTTCCGATCGCGCCGCGAATGGCTGCTTCAAGTCCTGGGTCGGGGAACTCGACGACAACGGCGAAAGCAGGGACCGAAACCATGGGAACAAGAACGCCTAGTACTAGGGCCATTCCAATCGCTGTCAAGCTCCCGCTACTCATACCTCTTAAGCGACTGTTTCGCGTCATAATGCAATAGCGTAGTACGATGGAATGAGGAATACAAACCAATGAGGTCCTCGCATCAGCATCCTTTGAGTGATGCGTAAGTGACTACGCGCTCCGTGCAGAAAGTGCATTCCTTCCTTCCGATCTGACCTTCACCCCCTCCCGCGAATGCTGGGACTGGATACTGCTTGAGGTGCTGGAGCCCAGTACTCCAGGTTGCTGTGGGGCCTGAATGTTGTGCTCCCCTCGCCGGTTCCTGGTCAGCGCAGTCTCTCGGACGAGGAGACCGGCCGGAATGACGAGCCCGTGCCGGGTTTGATGGCAGTCCTCTGTAGGGAGTTGTATGTAAGCGCTCGGCCGGAGCATCGCGCCGCCGCGGCATACGACATCGTTTGCTCAGAGGGGAATGGCCACGTGGAAGGTTCTGTCTAGACTCGCGCTAGCTCCAAGTAGTGTGTGTGTGGGCGTGGGCGCGCGCGGTGCCGCCGGCGGCGCGCAACACATCGATCCGAACCGTCACCCGCTCCGAGGAGCGGGTGCAGCGTTCGCTCATCCGCGTCTTGCCATATCGCACAGCAGTGTTTCAATCCTCACCCGCTCCGAGGAGCGGGTGCAGCTAGGAGCCTGGGGGATTCGAACCCGATTCAGACTGACGGCGAAGCACCTGACGAATGTTCTAGGTACGGTGACGTCAGGCGTACCAGGTGAACGCTAGCGCTTTCGAGGCGAAGAACGCCCTAGCTTCTGAACAGGACGGCTTCGCGCTTGAAGAGGCGGACGGCGGCGGCGATCAGGATCGCACCGCAGACGACGTTCGCGCTGAGCGTGAGCAAGATGTCGGTCGCGATGATGTTGCCGACGATGATCGCCTGCAACGCGTAAAGCGCGTTGGCGACCGGGATCAGGTACCTGAGCCCCTGGAACGTGATGCTCCCGGTCATTGACATCATCCCGACCAGCACGATCACCATGTAAATCGGCAGCAAGTAGGTGCTCGCCTCCTTCTGGCTGCGCGCGAAGCTCCCGACGATGATCACCAGCGCCGCGAGAATCACCGCGAGAGGCAGGAGAACGACGAGCATCCATCCGAACGCGGACAGGTCGAGCTGGAAGACCGCGCTGCCCGCCGCTCCGGTTGGAACGAGGCCGCCTCCGAAGAGCCGGATCCCGATCATCAGACCGGCCGCCGAGAGGAGCGAAGACAAGAGAGACACGGTGAGTACGGCGAGGAACTTGCCGAGGACGATCTCGGTTCGAGAAAGCTGACTGACGAGGAGCGTCGCGATGGTGTTCCGCTCCTTCTCTCCCGCGGTGACCTCTGCGCCGAGTCCCATCGCGCCGGTCAGGATGGCGAGGACCATGAAGTAGGGCAGCAACCGACTGAGGATCAGCCTCCCGAATGACTCGCGCGTCGCAACGTCCTCCAGGCTGACCGACAACGGCGGCGTGAGTTCGTCGAACGACGGCTGCCCAAGCTGCTGGAGCTTGTCGTCGACGACCCGCTTGAGATACTGCTCGAAGAACCCGCGGACGCGGCCTGCGGCGATCACCGCGAACTGGTCGGTCTGGTCGTAGTGCAGAACGACCTGAAGCCCAAGTCCTTCGCCGCCCGTCTCCTTGTCGACCGTCATCACGATCTGACCGAAGTCATCTTGGAGGTCGGCGAGGGCTTCATCGTACCCATCGTAGATCACGAAGGAGAAAGCGTCCGTCTGCGCCAGCTCTTGCCTGAACGTGTCATCGTCGGCTTGATCGACGACGAGGACCGTCGGGACCAGGGTCTCGATCCGCGTTCGCTCGGCCTCGCCGAATTGGCTCATCACGGACAACACGAGCGGGTAGAAGATCAACGGAAACAGGACGGTGAGGAAGAGCGTTCGCCGATCGCGGACGGCGCCCAACAACTCCTTGGCAAACAGCAGGCGAACGTTTCGCAGCATCACACCCCCGGAGTCTCTGCGCTAGCCTACCGCGAACGCCCCCTCAGACTCAACCGGTACCGTTGGTGTCAGACGGCGTCTGCACGTCAGGGACGATCTCAGGCTCGGGCGCTGACTCCACGGCGGGTGTACGCTCCGCCGTTGGCTCCGGCGCAGGTTCCGGAGCCGGCTCAGGCTGTACGACGACCGGGGGCACCTCTTCCGACGGACCGACGATCACGTCGATCGTGCTCGATGAAGGGCGATCGCCCCGCGTAGTAGGCGGCGTGTCGTCCTTGATCAGAACAACCGCTCTCAGATCCTCGGCCACGCCGGATGCATTCCGACTGTAGTACGAGATCTGGTGGGGACCGTCGGCGGCGTAGAGCACAAACGGCCCGTAGTAGACTTGCCAGTTACGGCTATCGATGCGGAAGTACGTGAGCGTACGGCCGTAGGTCGATTCCTGCGTTCGCCGAAGCGTGATCGGCGTCTTCGAAGTGATCCACGTGCCTCGCTCGTCAACGTAGACAGGCTCGCCCATTTCGAGGACCGTCGCGGGCGGATGGTTGTCCAGGATGAAGCAAACCGTCTTCGCCAGCTCTGCGTTGCCGAGCTTGTCAATCCCGTAGTATGTGACCTTGCGGGGACCGTCGTCGCCTGTTAGATAGATCGGCCCGGTGCTGACCATCCAAGCGCCACAGTCGACCGAGTAGCGGATCTCCGCCACACCCGCCCCGGGATCGGCCGCAACAAGCGATATCGGCGTTCGCGACGTCACGACGAGAGATCCGTCCGGAGCGACCCAGTTACCGGAGAACGTCAGGCCGGCGGTCGTCACACCGGTCCACTCGACCGGCGGACAGACGAGCGGGCAGGGGTCGCCGAAGCGGTAGTTCGGCGCGTCGTAGATGCCGTCGGCGTTCGCATCGCATCCTTCGAAGTCGCTCCAGTAGTTGCCGCGGCCTCCTTCGCACCACGAGTTCTCGCGCATCGCGTCCTTCGCATTCAGGCCGTTGTCGAAGAAACTGTTGCCGCTGATCGTGTTCCGATCCGAGTCGGCGGCCATCACGACCCCGTAGAGACAATCAGCGATCACGCTGCTGCGGATCGCGTTCCCGTCGGAGTTGAGGAGGTAGATGGCGGTGTCGGACAGGCCGATTTGCGTGTCCCTGACCGCACCGTTTCTCACCGAGTTCAGGTAGACGCCGGCAACGCGTGCCCGCTCAATGATGCAGTCGCGGATCACGAAGTGCTTACTCGTATGGTCGACGTAGATTCCGTAATCCACGCGGGGCGCATCGATCCGCCATCCTTCAATCACGTACGGATCGTCCGCCGTTCCGCATCCCGACATCACACCGTTTGCCACGGTAAAGTCATCGTCCCCGTAGATGTAGATAGGCTCGTGGTTCCCCCACCAAAGGAACCCAGCCGTGCTTGCGCTTGCGCCTCCGACTCCGACCTGCCCCCCTGCCAAGCCAGCCGACAGGACGACGACGAGTGTCATCGCCATCGTCAATGCGACCTTCCGGCTCATGTGTCTCATCGCCTCCTTGAAGCCCTTGACTCAACGCGCGACCTGTGCATGTTCCCGCCGAGGGGAATCCTACGCCGATTCCGTCGCGCCGACAGCAGTATAGAACGCTTCCTCCAGGTCGTCGGTATTGAACGTCACGTTCAGCTCTTCGAGCGTGCCGAGGGCCATCAGATCCCCCCCGTAGAGGATGCCGATCCGATCGCACAGCTTCTCGGCGATGCGCATGATGTGCGTGGACAGCACGATGGTTCGTCCCTGCTCGCGGAACAGGCGGATCGTCTCCACGACCGTACGCGCCGCCATCACATCGAGACCGAAGGTCGGCTCGTCGAAGATCAGAACCGGCGGATCGTGGAGGATGCTTCGCGCAAGCGACAGCTTCTGCTTCTCACCTGTCGAGAAGGTCCCTACCCGGCGATCGGCAAGCGGCGACATCGAGAGCATCTTGAAGATCTCGCTCGACCGCGCGTCGATTTCCGCTCCGGACAACCTGTTGATGCGTCCAAAGAAACGAAGCGTCTCCCGTGCGGTGAGGCGATCGTACAGACCCGTCTCCGTTGCGAGGAATCCGATCCGCTCGCGAACCTGCCTCGGTTCCTTTCGCACGTCGAATCCCGCGATCCTTGCGACGCCGTCCGTCGGCGTCAGAATCGTGGCCAGCATCCGGAGCGTCGTCGTCTTCCCCGCTCCGTTCGGGCCGAGCAGACCGAAGATCTCGCCGGCGCTGCACTGAAGCGAGAGCCCGTCGACTGCACGGACTTCGCCGCGACGCGAGCGGAAGATCTTGGTCAGGCCTTCGGTTTGAATCATCACTTCGCTCATACCCACTCCGCCTCCACCATCGGTTGGAGAACTTCGGGAATCCGAACACGCCCGTCGGGCTGTTGGTTGTTCTCGAGGATCGCCGCCATCAGACGGGACGTCGCCAGGCCCGAGCCGTTCAGCGTGTGGACGAACTGAGGCCTAGCCTTCGGCTCCGGCCGAAAGCGGATGCTCCCCCGGCGCGCCTGAAAGTCCTCGCAGTTCGAGCACGACGAAACCTCATAGTAGCGTCCTTGGCCGGGAAGGTAGACCTCGAGATCGACCGTCTTCGCCGCCTGCTGCGCCATGTCTTCGGTCGACAGGAGGGCAACGCGATAGTGCAGCCCAAGCGCCTGCAGAACCCCTTCGGCGTCGGCGATGATCTCCTCCAGCGCGTCGTACGAGCTCTCGGGCTTCGTGAACTGGAACATCTCGACCTTGTTGAACTGGTGGACGCGGATGAGCCCGCGTTCGTCCTCCCCATAACTGCCCGCCTCGCGACGGAAGCACGGCGTGTAGGCGACGTACCGACGCGGCAGATCCTCCGCCGCCAGGATCTCGTTTCGATGAAGGTTGACGAGCAGGCTTTCAGCCGTCGGGTTTAAGTAGAGATCATCCTTCTCGATCCGGTAGACGTCGTCGGCAAACTTCGGCAGCTGCGACGAGACGAAGAAGCTCTCCTCGTTGGCGACGAACGGCGGCCAGACCGCTGTGTAGCCGCTCCGAACGTGGCGGAAGAACATGAACTGAATCAACGCCATTTCCAGCTGCGCACCAAGTCCGACGTACATCGGAAACCGCGCTCCCGCGATCGCGGCCGCACGTGCGAAATCGAGGATTCCCTTCTCTTCCCCGAGCTGCAGATGTGGCACGACCTCGACTGATTTTGGCCTCTCCCCGACCTCGCGAAGGATGACCTTGTTCTCTTCCGCTCCGACCGGCGCCGACTCGTGCGGAACGTTCGGCAGAAGCTGAAGGAGTTCGTCGATCCGCGCCGACTCGGCTCGCAGGCGGTCGTCGAGTTCGGTGACCCTTCCCGAGACCACGGAGAGGCGTTTCAGAAGGTCCCCGGCGTCCTCTCCGGCCTTCTTGCGACGCCCGACCTCTTCTGAGCCGCTGTTTCGTTCGGCCTTCAGCTCCTCGACTTCGGCGATCGTCCGTTTCCTCTTTTCGTCGAGTTCGAGGAGCTCGGTCAGATCAATGGACGGATCCCGAGTTCGCAATCTTGCCTCAATGGCGTCTCGCTCTTCTCGAAGTCTCCGGATGTCTAGCATCTCTCGTCCTTTCGTTCGTGACGAGGGATTCTAGGACAGGATCGTGCTCCGGACAACGAGACCTGAAGCTTATCCAGTTCTGAACGGGTTTCCTCGCTCCCGGCCGCCGAGTATAATGGCTGGCCATGGCCATTGTGGATGCTCTCCTTGAGACGACGCCTGCAGCGAATCGTCCTCTGGTTCCCTCACTTCGCTGCGGCTCCGGACGAAGCGAGGCTCCGCGATGCGTCTCTTAATCTACTCCAAGGCGCTTTACTCGACATGGGTCTACTACAGCCCCGATCGGATCTTGTTCGACGCCGGCGAAGGCGCGAGTTCGATCCTGGGGAACAAGACGTTCGCGATTCGACGGATCTTCCTCTCTCACGGCCACGCTGATCACATCGCCGGTCTTGTCGGCTTGGTCAACATCCGCAACAACGCGCTCGGCGACACGGAGAAGGAACTGACGGTCTACTACCCGAAGGGGAATCACCTCGTCAGCGAGATGATGGCGTTCCTCGCTCGGACGAATCGGCGGCTGAACTACGACCTGACCTGGGCTCCTCTCGAACCGGGTGACCGCATCGAACTCCTCTCCGGGCAGATGCCTCGATACATCGAGGCGTTCCCGACGGTTCATGTCCACAGCGAGGTCTCGCTCGGCTACAACGTCGTCGAGGTCCGTCACCGACTGAAGCCGGAACTCGCCGGAGCGAGTCAGGAGGAGATCGTCGCTCGCGTTCGATCCGAAGGGAAGGAGTCCGTCAGCGAGTTCTACGATCAGAAGCTCTTCTCCTACGGTGGGGACTCCGTCGGGATCAAGCCGGCGTACGTCGCCGAGACCGAGGTTCTCTGCCACGACACGACGTTCCTCGACGAGCGGGATCGCAAGGAGTTCAAGCACGCCTCACTGACCGAGGCCGTCGAATGCGCTCGCGCTGCTCGGGTCAAGAAAGAACTGATCTGCTTCCATATCTCGAGCCGGTACAAGTCGAGGATCCGCGAGATCGAGAAGGCCAGCGGCTCCTACGACGGACTCGACTTCAAGGTCACCCTGGTTCCGCCGGGACGCATCTTCGTAGTGGAATAGCCGCTCCACTTGATTGAAACCGCCTCTCTGCATCTCGTACCATGCGCCGACTTCCCGCAAGGAGGACCCATGATCGAACGTCGCTTCACACGGATTCAGACTGACCTTCCCGGCCCAAAGTCGGCCGCTGTCTTCGCACGCAAGGCGAAGTTCGTCGCGGCGCCGCTTGAAACCTTCGCGCCGTTCGTCGTCAAGAAGAGCGAGGGCGCAGTGATCGAGGATCTCGACGGAAACAGATTTCTCGATTTCTCGGGAGGTTGGGGCTGCCTCGCTGTCGGTCAGCGCAGCGAGAATGTCGTCGCAGCCCTGAAGGATCAGCTCGATGCTTTCCTGCACACGGACTTCACCGCGGTCCCGTATGCCCCGTTGGTCGATCTGGCACAGCTCCTGTGCGAGCGAACGGCGATTGACGGCGAGAAACGCGCCGCCTTCTTCAACAGCGGAGCGGAAGCGGTCGAGAATGCGGTCAAGATCGCCCGGGCCTACACAAAGCGAAAGGCTGTCCTGGTCTTCGAGAACGCCTTTCACGGCCGGACGCTTCTCGCGATGACGATGACCCACAAGGCGAGCCCTTACAAGGCCGGCTTCGGCCCGTTCGCGTCCGACGTCTATCGACTCCCATATCCATACGAGTACCGCAAGCGTGTGACGGAGCGGGACATCGAGCGCGCGCTCCTGACGTCTGTCGATCCGTCCGAGGTTGCCGCGATGGTCGTCGAGCCGGTCATCGGCGAAGGCGGCTTCCTCGTGCCCCCGGATTGGTTCCTGCCGTCGTTGCGCCGCATGGCGGATGAGCACGGGTTCGTCCTCGTCTGCGACGAGGTGCAGACAGGGATCGGACGGACGGGTCGCTTCTTCGCGTTCGAGCATTTCGACGCGCAGCCAGATCTGATCTGCACCGCGAAGTCGCTCGGGTCGGGTCTTCCCCTTTCAGGCGTTGTCGGGAAGGCCGAGATCATGGACGCGCCGATCCCGAGCTCGATCGGCGGGACCTACGGCGGGAACCCGCTCGCCTGCCGCGCGGCGATCGAAGTGATCAAGACGGTCGACCGGGAAAACCTCATCGAGCGGGCGACGGTCATCGGTGACAGGATCAAGACGCGATTCCTGAGACTCGCCGATCGATTCGACGTGATCGGAGACGTCCGCGGCCTCGGGGCGATGGTCGGAATGGAACTGGTGGCCGACCGCGAGACCAAGGAACCCGCCAAGGAACTCACCGGAAGCGTCGCGCGCGCCGCCATACGAAACGGCGCCGTCTTCCCAACGGCCGGCCTGTACGGGAACGTGCTCCGGGTTTTGGTCTCGCTCGTCATCTCGGATGATCAGATCGACGAGGGGATGGATATCCTCGAGACCGCGTTCGAGCAGACCCTCGGCTAGATCGACGTCTCCCGAAACCGCGCAGAGCCGGATCGAACAACAGGGCGATGGTTCGATCTGACTCACATCAACGAGGCACGCAAACGGCCTGAAAGACCCTCTTCAAGCACCATACAGAGCCTCGCGCGTAAGAGCGCGCGAACGCCGTACGGAACCTCGTTGCGCGCTCCGAGGTTCGGCAAACCCAGGGCTCGTCTGAACTAGAGACTTGGCAATGGCCACCTTGGTTGCTATACTGAGCACCAGAATTCTCAATACCCAAGGGGGTACGACGTGAACAAGGCGGAACTCGTTGAGAAGCTGGCGAAGGAAACGGGGCTGACGAAGAAGGATGCGCGCGCTGCGCTGGACGGCGTCGTCAACGTGATCAACAAAGCTCTGTCGAAGAACGAGCCGGTCATCATCACCGGATTCGGCAAGTTCGAGACGAGGAAGCGGAAGGCGACGACCCGGATGAACCCGCAGACCGGCCAGCGGATCAAGACGCCGGCGAAGACCGTTCCCGCGTTCAAGGCCGGGAAGAACCTCAAGGAGATCGTCGGCAAGAAGTAGCGAGAAGCAGCGAGCGCCGCCTGAACCGCTCGCCGCAGGCTCCCGAAGAGAAAATGCGGAGTGAGGGGAAGCAACCGCTTCCCCTCTTTCTCTTGCCGTCTCCCACGCGTTCAGTAGCGGTGCTCGCACGCTGGGTCTCCCCTTCGCCACCCCCTATACTCCTTCCGCGATGGACCTCCTGAAGGATCTCAATCCCGAACAGCGTGAGGCGGTCACCTTTGGCGAAGGACCGCTCCTCATCGTCGCCGGGGTCGGTACCGGGAAGACGACCGCGATCACTCGACGGATCGCATGGCTCATCGCCGAGAAGAAGGCTCGCCCCGGCGAGATCCTGGCGCTTACGTTCACCGAGAAGGCCGCCGCCGAGATGGAAGAGCGGGTCGACCTGCTGGTGCCGTACGGCTACATCGAATCCCAGATCGGGACGTTCCACGCATTCTGCGACCGGGTCTTGCGCGAGAACGCCATCCTCCTCGGGCTCACGCCCGACTACCGCATCCTGACGCAGGCCGAGCAGACGATCTTCCTGAAGGACCGCCTGTTCGATTTGCCGCTCGAACGCTTCCGCCCTCTCGGAAACCCGATGCGGAACCTGGGCGCAATCTTGACCCTCTTCTCCCGTGCCAAGGACGAAGACGTCGCACCGGAGGAGTATGCTGCCTACGTGGACCGCCTCGAGCAGGAGCCGCCGCCCAACGAGGAGGCCTCCGCGCTGCTTGCCGAGACCCTCGTCGAGCAGCGCGAGCTCGCCGAGAGCTACGCTGCGTACCAACGGGTTCTGCTCGAGCAGGGCTACGTCGACTTCGGCGATCTGATCACGCTCACGCTCAAGCTCCTCCGCGAGCGCCCGAACGTTCTCGCCCGCTACCAGAACCGCTTTCGCTACATCCTGGTCGACGAATTCCAGGACACGAATTACGCCCAGTTCGAGCTGTTGAAGCTTCTTGCACGGGACCGCAACCTGACGGTCTGCGGCGATGACGATCAGTCGATCTACAAGTTCCGTGGGGCGTCGATCAGCAACGTCCTAGGATTCCGCGAAGCCTATCCGGACGCCAGACTCGTTGTTCTCCAACAGAACTACCGCTCGACACAGGCGATCCTCGACGCTGCATATCGACTGATCCAGAACAACAACCCCGACCGCCTCGAGGTCCGCGCCCACATCCCAAAGCGGCTCCGTGCATCGAACGGCGAGGGCGATCCCCCCTCCCAATTTCACTTCGAGGCGATCGCAGAGGAGTGCGACTTCGTTGCCGAGACGATCGCGAAGCGGCATCGCGAAGAGGGCCACGCTTTCGCCGATTTCGCCGTCTTGGTGCGAAGCAACGCTCAGGCAACGCCCTTTCTTCGTTCGTTGAACCTCCTCAAGATCCCATGGCGGTTCTCGGGGAGTCGCGGCCTCTACGATCAAGAGGAGATCAGGACCGCGATCTCGCTCTTGCGGACGCTGGCCGACCCGCGAGACAGTCTCTCTCTTCACCACCTCGCCGGCTCTTCGATCTACGGGATCGCGGGCGAGGACCTGGCTCTGGTAACGAGCTTCGCCAGACGGCGGAACAAGAGTCTCCTCGAAGCGTTTCGGATGATCGGGCGAAGCGCTGATGGACTAGGCGTTTCCGCCGAGACGCAGGAACGCGTTGCGACGCTGCTCGAACACCTCTCGGAGATGTATCCGCTCACGGCGACCGAGCGTACCGGAGAGATACTCTATCGCTATCTCTCGGCGGCCACCGGGTTGATCGAGAGGCTGTCAAACTCGCAAGAGACTCGCGACGCGCAGCGGATCCAGAACCTTGCCAAGCTGTTCGGGATCGTCGAGCGGTTCTCTCAGGTCGCCCGCTACGACCGGGTCCGCTGGTTCGTCGACTACCTCGATGCCCTGATCGAGGCCGGCGACAATCCCCCCGTCGGGGACGCCACATGGGAAACAGACGCGGTGCACGTCCTGACAATCCATCAGGCCAAGGGGCTGGAATTCCCGATCGTGTTCCTCGTCGGTCTGGTGTCCGGCCGATTCCCTTCCACCCATCGACGAGATCCAATCCCGTTGCCTGACCCGCTCGTCAAGGACCTCGTCGGAAGCGACGACTTCCACACACAGGAGGAGAGACGTCTGTTCTACGTCGGGCTCACACGGGCCAAGGAGGCCGTCTACTTGACGAGCGCTCAGGACTACGGAGGGAAGCGCCCGCGAAAGCCAAGCCTGTTCGTCTCCGAGACGCTCGCCCTCGACGCGTCGCAGCTCGCTCCCCAGCGCCGTTCGCCGCTGACGGCGATCCTCCGACATGCTGGAGAAGACGACACCGCCGGAGTGCTTGGGCCCTCGGAACCGCGGCAGCCGAGCCTCTTCCCGCTCGGAGACCCGATCCTGACGCTCAGCCACCGACAGATCGACGACTACCTGACGTGCCCGCTCAAGTACCGCTACATCCACGTTCTGAAGGTTCCGATCCGCCAACACCACGCCGTGATCTACGGAAACGCCGTCCATCAGGCGATCCGCCTGTTCAACCTCAACCGGCTGGCCGAGCAGGAGACGCCGCTCGAAGAGCTGCACAATGCGTTCCGCAAGTCCTGGCGAACCGAGGGGTTCCTGACAAGGCATCACGAAGAGCTCCGCCTCGAAGAAGGTCTGAGGGCATTGGAGGCCTTCCGAGACTACGAGCTTGGTGAAGGACGCGTCCCGACGCACGTCGAACGACGCTTCTCCATCGTCGACGGGGACGTCCGGCTGGTCGGCTTTTTCGACCGAATCGACATCGCCGGCGACGAAGGGACGATCATCGACTACAAGACATCCGACGTGCACACCCAGGAGCAGGCCGACCGACGAACGAAGGAGAGCCGACAGCTGGCCCTCTATGCCCTTGCCTATGAGCACCTGTTCGACGGGTTGCCGACGAGCATGGAACTCCGATTCCTCACGCCGGATGTGATTGTCGGACGAACCGTGCCTGAACAGAAGCGGATGCAACGCGCGCGCGACGAGATCGCGCAAGCGGCCAGCGGGATTCGTGCCGGGGCGTTCCCTGGCGAGCCGATCTATCGGGCCTGCAGGTATTGTCCCTACGCCGGCATCTGCCCTTTGAAACGCTCGGACTAGATGCCGGAGGCGCCGCCGGAATCCACGATGGGATCGTCGCTGGCGATGTCCTCAACGCGCTCGACGACGTGATCGGCCCAAAGCGACTCGATGTCGTAGAACTGGCGCGCCTCTTTCTCGAAGACGTGGACGACGAAGTCCCCGTAGTCGAGGACGATCCACCGACGTTCGACAAACCCCTCGCTGTGATCCGGCTTGTGGGGCATGCCTTTGCGAAGCGAATTGACGAGCGCCTTGGCGTGCGCCGGGTTGTCCGCCTCCGCGATGACGAAGTAGCTCGTAGGAATCGCGACGTCGTTGAGATCGATCACGACGATGTTTTCGGCTTTTCTCTCCTCGAGGACAGTGATCGCCTGACGGACGAGCGCTCGCTCGTCGGTCATTCGAGCTCCATCCCGGCGCCGACGATGAAGAGGAGATCCGTCCCGAACGGGACCAGCCCAGCGAGCGCGTTGTAGTGTTCCTCGAACGCATCGGGGAAGACGATGCTCACGCCGCTCGGCAGTGCGTCTCGCAAGATCCAGGCCTTCGATTCGTCCGTCAGCACAACAATGTAGCTCGTCGGGTATGCGAACGACTCGGCGTTGGCGATTCGCGTGACCTCGAAGCCCCGAGCCTGCAGGTAGTCGGCGGTTCGACTTCCCATCAAGCGAACACCGTTCCCGTTGAAAACGGCAACTTGGACCTCACGCGGGGTCAGGAGCTTCAGCCCGCGAATGAGCGTCGCAACGAGCCGTTCCGTCTCGACGACCCGAGGCTGAACGGTCCGCGCGCCGTCGATGCTCACCTCATCGGTGGGCACGGCCGGCGCTCGAAGCGCCGCAAGGTCGATCTCGCGGAATGCTGCCCCGAGGCTGAAAAGTGCCGAAAGAGACAGGTCGGTCTCGATGAACGGTTGAACCGCCCGAATCGTCGCCTTGACCGCGCGCGTCTCGGCCCCGACGAATCCACGCTCGAGCAGCGCGTACAGGAGACGCTGCTGGCGAGTGGGCCGCGGGGCGGACGACTCGCCGCGGACGTAGGCAAGCGCCTCCAGACCACCGAGTGTCTGCTCGCCCTGACGGATCTCGATCAGCCCCTCGTCCGCGGCCGCGTACACGACGTCCTCGGCTACGGTCAATGGAACGCCTCCCACCTCGTCAACCAGACGGACGAATCCATCCTCGCCCCACGTTACACAGGCACTGAGATCGATCCCAAGGAGGGCCTCGACAACCTCGCACGTCCCGTCCGCGCCCCGGCGGCTGTACAGATTCCCCAGCTCGTCGAAGGTTCCATCCTCCAGTTTGACGGACAGCTCATCGGGGACAATCAGAAAGACGACGCGACCTTCGCCGGTCAGACTGACCACGGCGAGTTCGCGTATCCGCCGTCCGTCCTCCGATTCTTCACATCCGATCAGAAGAACGTTCGTTCGCGTTCCCTCGGTGGGCGCATTGCCACCGGAGCGCTCGCTGAGGAAGTACCACCCGAGGAGCGTGGCGATCAACGCAACGCCCACGATCGCGACGCTCAAGATCGGCCAACGAATCCGAGTCCCCCGCATGCTCCCCCCTCTCGGTCGACGCTATCACACGAAACGGCGAATGTCAACTGCACTTCCGGCCGCTGAGCCCCTCGAGTCCCGCGCGGTCCTGCGGGTTGACGGCGCAGGTCGTCGGAGTATGCTCACGCACGTTGGCGGGCGCCTCACCCGGGAGGCCAGCGCATGCCGGAAGCCAGCGAAAGGCCCCTCGCAACCTATGAATCGACCTCGGATCTCGATCCTGACCTTCGGCTGTCGCGCGAACCAATACGACAGCGACGCGATGCGGCGTGCACTGACATCGAGCTACGAGATCACCGCGGAAGCCCCGGATCTCTACATCCTGAACGGATGCACCGTGACGCAGCTCGCCGAACGAAAGGCCAGGCAGGCAGCGCGTCGCCTTCACCGAGAGGCGCGCGGCGCACTGGTCGTTCTGATCGGGTGCATCGCAGACGCCGTCCGTCTCGGGCAGACGCGCTTCGGTGAAGCGGACCTCCTCGCGGGCAGCGAATGGAAGGGCCGGATCGACGAGGTCGTCGCCGCCGTGCTCTCCGGGAAGCGCGGCGTCTTGCCTCCCATTGCGCCGATCCCGCTCGACTCCGAGCGTAGCGACGGTCCTCTCGGACGCGTAAGAGCCTCTTTGAAGATCCAGGATGGCTGCTCGCTCTCCTGCGCCTACTGCCGACCGACGCAGGTCCGGGGGGCGTCGCGGAGCAAGTCCGTCAAGGCCGCTGTCGCAGAAGCCGAACGCCTCGTGTCTCTAGGCTTCCCTGAGATCGTTCTCACCGGGATCAACCTCGCTCAGTACGCGCCGCCGGACGGTGGCCTCCACGATCTCATCCGAGCGATCCTCGATTCCCAGAGCCTGCTGCGCCTGCGAATCGCTTCGATCAACCCCTCAGGATTGACGCCCGAGCTGCTCGATGTTTTCCGCGAAGACGAGCGGCTCTGCCCTCACTTTCACGTTCCGTTGCAGAGTGGAGACGATCGCATCCTGGCGGCCATGCGGCGGAACTACACGGTCGCCGAATACGAGGATCGGATCGCGGGAGTCCGCGAGCGCCTGCCCGAAGCGACATTTGGAGTCGATCTGATGGTCGGATTCCCCGGCGAGAACGACAGCGCGTTTGAAGCGACTTGCGCCTGCGTGGAGCGAATCGCTTTCGTCAACGTCCACGTCTTCCGCTATTCCCCGCGACCGGGGACGGAGGCCATGGATCTTGCGAACCCCGTGTCCGAAGCCATCAAACGCCGTCGCGCGGATGGCCTCGACAGACTCTGCCGGTCCATACGACGACGGCTCCTTGACAACCGGATCGGCACGACTCAAGATGTGCTGGTCGAAGAACGCCAGGACGGGCGATGGCGGGGCTATACTCGCGATTACATCTACGTATCCTTCGACTCCGCTGCAGCGATTCCCCTCGGCGTCGAACGAACCGTGCGCATTGTGGGAGCAGCCGAAGACCATCTGAAAGGAGTGGAGGACGATCGAGACAGCGCGGGCTGAGATCACGATGAAAGACAACACCGAGGCGACCGCCCTCCTCGGCCAGTACAACCGAAACCTGAAGGAGATCGAGAAGGCGTTCTCGACGCGGATCATCGCTCGCGGAGAGATCGTCCGCATCGAGGGAGATCCCGATGAGGTCGAGCGTGTCCGCTCTCTCTTCGAGAAACTCCTCGATCTGATCGGCACGAACCACACGCCTTCACCGTCAGATGTCCGCTACATGATCGAACAGACGCAGGCGGGGGTCGGACTGGACGGCGTTCTTTCGGACGTCGTCCGCATCACGCACTGGGGCGAGGAGATCCGTGCCAAGACCGTCGGTCAACATCGGTACGTGAAGGCGGTTCGCGAAAACGATGTCACATTCGCCATTGGTCCGGCAGGAACCGGGAAAACGTACCTCGCCGTCGCGACGGCCATCGACCATCTGAAACGCGAGAAGGTTAAGCGGATCATCCTCACTCGGCCCGCCGTCGAGGCCGGCGAGGAACTCGGCTTTCTCCCTGGCGACATTCAGGCGAAAGTCAGCCCCTACTTGCGTCCACTCTACGACGCGATGTTTGACATGATCCCGGTCAGCGAATTCGAGAAGCTGACCGAACACGGCCGCATCGAGATGGCGCCGCTCGCCTTCATGCGCGGACGAACGCTGAACAACAGCTTCGTCATCCTCGACGAAGCGCAGAACACGACGTCGACCCAGATGAAGATGTTCCTCACACGGCTCGGCTACCACTCCACAGCGATCATCACCGGCGACATCACTCAAGTCGACCTGGAGGAGCACGCTTCCGGCCTGATCACTGTCCAACAGATCCTGTCCGGAATCGACGGCATTTCGTTTGTCTACCTCGACAAGACGGACGTCGTCCGGCATCCGTTGGTCGCTCGCATCATCGACGCCTACGAGCGGAACGCTCCGACGAATCGGCGCGCCGGCAATGCCGCGTAGCCCGAAGCGTCAACGAGACATCTCCTCTTCCAGCGTTGGCTCAGCGATCGCCCTTGTGATATCGTGATCCTGCCCTGCCAGCAGCCTCTGCCGGGAGGCGAAGGATGAATGGATATCGGATGAATCGGTGCACGCGCCTCATCACAGTCGCGGCAGCGCTCGTCGGCGTGCCCCTCGTCGGTCTCGCCACATTGAAAGACGTGGCCATCAACGAGATCGCGTGGGCGGGTAACGCGGCAGATCACACGGACGAGTGGATCGAACTGGTCAACACGAGCGACCGCCCGATCGACCTCGATGGATGGCGTTTGACCTCTTCGGACGGCGCGCCCGACGTCCTGCTCTACGGCATGCTCGCACCACGCAATCGGGATCACCCGGAAGCCGGCTACGTCCTCCTCGAACGTGACGACGACGGCTCGGTGCCATCTCTCCCCGCCGGCGTGATCTACACCGGCGCGCTCACCGACAAGGGGGAGTCTCTTCTCCTCTACGACTCAGAAGATCGCCTCGTCGATGCGGCGAACCTTAGTTCGTTCCCCGCGAACTCTCCCACTGCTTGGCCCTCTGGAACCGGTGCATGGAGCGAGACACCTCCTCGCACGATGGAGCGTGTCGATCCTCTCCTGCCGGACGCCCCCGACAACTGGGCGACGTGCGTTTGCCTGGCCGATTCGATCGAAGCGGGCCTCTTCTGCGGCACCCCCGGCCGCGAGAACTCCGCGTACAACGTTCCACCGATCGCGCACATGGAGATCGTTCCTCGGTTCCCTCAGCCGAGGGAGACCGTGCGGTTCGACGCGGCTGCCTCGACGGACGAGAATGACGAGATCGTCTCTTTTCAATGGGACTTCGGCGACGGCAGTACCGCCGACGGACAGACGGCAAACCACGTGTACGCTGTCGTGGGTGAGTACGAGATCGTGCTCACCGCACGCGACGGCAAAGGAGGATCGACACGCTTGGGCGACACGCTCTCTGTGCACGCGCTCTCGCCGCCGCTCGCCGACTTCAGCGTGGTTCCGCCAGATCCCGCCGAGCCATTGCGCGCCGGCGACCTGATCGTCTTCCTCGATGAGTCAGCCTACGGTCCGGGCGGACTCTCCGAGCGGCGGTGGGCGTTCGGCGACGGCACGATCGAGCAGGGCGAGCGGGTCACGCACGAGTTCGCGTCCGCCGGGTCATACGTCGTACGCCTCGCCATCGTCGATGCCCGCGGATACGAAGCGGCACGAAGCGAGTCGATCGCGGTTGCCAGTCGTACCCCGGAAGCGAGATTCACGATCAGCCCGGAACGTCCCAACGACGGGGAGCCTGCGCTCTTCGACGCCTCGGCCTCGGGCGATCCGGACGGCGAGATCGCGAGCTTCCACTGGGACTTCGACGGAGACGGTACGACCGACCAGATCACGACGCACGCGCAAACCGAGCACGCTTTCGAGATCTACGGCTACCACGCACCGCAGCTGATCGTCGAGGACATCGACGGCGATCGATCGGATCCGCGGAGCGCGTCGATCTACGTTAACGCCGGCCCCGTGGCGCAATTCACCCTCTCGACCTTCGAGCCACGTGAGCTTGAGGACGTTGAGTTCGTCGACTGCTCCCACGACAGGGACGGGACGATCCGAAGCTGGCTGTGGGACTTCGATGACGGCGATACGTCGGTTCAAACGTCTGCCGTTCACGCGTTTCGATCGAGCGGAACCCGGACGGTTACCTTGACTGTGTTCGATGACCAAAGCGCATCGCGCACCGCAAGCGCGACAATCGCTGTCATCAACCTCGCCCCTGTTGCGGCGCTGTCGGTCGACTCTCGCGACGAGCAGACGGGTGTGCCGTTCGCTTTCGATGCCTCGGGATCGTCCGATCCGAGTCCCGACGGCGGCATCGCCGGATACGAGTGGGATCTCGACGGTGACGGAACCTACGATCGACAGACGAGCGCCTCGACGCTTTGCGAGAGCTACGATGACGATGGGATCTACTGTGTGACCGTACGAGTCACCGACGATCGTGGAGACGCGGCCGTCTCGGAGCCGGTCGTAGTCACCGTCCGCAACCGACCGCCCAGCATCGCGAGCATTCATTGGGCGCCGGAGCACCTAACCGACGGCAACGAGGTCACGTTCTCCGCGGAGGCGGAGGACCCGGACGGTGAGATCGTCGACTGGGAATGGGTCCTCGGAGACGAAGAGACAGCGACGTGCCCTACGCCGATCCACGCGTTCGCCCGAACCGGAGTTCACCGGGTGACGCTCGTCGTCCGAGACAACGACAACGTAGACTCGGAGGTCGCATGCATCGCGATCGACGTGGCGAACTCTCCGCCGATCGCAGAGTTCTCGTTCGCCGAAACGGCTCCTTGGACGGTGGCGTTCGATGCGCGGGGGGCCCATGACCCCAGCCCCAGCGGTCAGATCGTCCACATTGCCTGGGATTTCGGCGATGGCTCGGCATGTCCGGAAGGGCTTTCCAGTTGCGGCGGCGGCGATCGCGCGACGCCGATTCACCACTATGCCAGTCCGGGGACCTACACGGTCACGCTTGTCGTTATCGATGACGACGGCGCAATCGGCCGGTCGCACCAAACCCTCACAATCCACTAACGGAAAGGACTCCCCGATGTTTCGCATCCGTGAAGCGACGTCCGACGACAACACGGCTCTGCTGAGCCTGGAAGCACAGAGCCCACAAGGAACCGGGATCTCGATCGTTATTGACCGAGACGATTACTTCTATCGATCTCGCCTGCACGACCGAAGCAAGATCCTCATCGCCGAGGAGAAAGGGAAGCTCGTTGGGGTCATGGCGTTCGCGATCAAGGACGCCTTCCTCGATGGGGGCATCGAGCGTGTCGCCTACTTCTACGACCTGCGCGGCGAGGCCTCGTATCGACGAAGCATGAAGCGAGGTCTCTTCCGTCTCTGGAAGGCCGTCGTCGAGGAAATCGAGGAGGGTGGCGCCGAATTCATCTACGGACACGTCAAGGCGGACAATTATGCGTCGCTCAGCGTGTCGACGAAGATCGGTGCACAAGTGGTTGCGTCATTCGACATTCTCTCCCTGCCCAGCGTTCGCGGGAGAGTGTTCGAACTCGATGCGCATATTGAGAACCTGGAAGAAGAGGTCGGCCACATCGAGGAACTCGTCGGTGAACGGTGCATGCGTCCTCCCAGCCTCCTCACCCCCTACGCTCGCGGCGCCGAACTCGGCTACTTGAAAGGGATCTTCCGCCTGACCGCCGGAGACTCATTCGCTCAAGTCAGCGCGTGGAACCTGTCAAGCATCTACCGAGGCCGCGTCCTGCACATGCCGATCGGCCTCCGCGTTCTCGGAGCCGTGCTGAACCCGCTCGCGAGGCTTGCGCCGGTCCCCAGGATTCCCGTCGTCGGAGAGAGTATCTCCTACCTGCAGCTGTTTGACCCCGTCTGTCGCGGATCGAACAGCAACGCCCTACTGAAGAGACTGCTTCAGCAGATTCGCCGAAATGCGTATCAGGAGGGAATCGACATCCTCACACTGTTCCTCTACCGCGATGACCCGCTGGCCACGCTCCCGCGCTTCTTCCCCGAGAAGGTTCTCCACTACCACACACTGGTTCGCCCGCTGTCGTCTTCGCGATTGCCTGATCCGCCCTTGTACCTGGACATTCGAGACATCTAGGGAACCAGGCGCAGCCAAGGTGGTTCGGACGACAGGCGATTCGGGTCACATTGCCAGACGGTATCCGAATCCCCGCACGGTCTTGATCAGCTCTGGAGCCTTCGGATCCTCTTCAAGCTTCTTCCGCAGCAAGTAGACATACTTCTGCACGTCCTGGCGCGTGGCGTAGGACAAGGATCGCCGCCAGAGCGCTTTCAGAATCTCGTCACTCGAGAAGACACGCCCCGGTGACGAGTGCAAAAGGCGCAGGAGCTGGTACTCCTTGGGAGACAACGTGACGGACCGCGCTCCGATGCGAACCTCCTTGCGAGCATCGTCGATCACGATCTTCCGTTCCGCAGCCTTGGGCATCGTTCGGCGCAGGACCGCCTGAATTCGGGCCTTCAGCTCCTCGGGATGGAACGGCTTGAGGACGCAATCATCGGCTCCCATCGTCAGCGCTCGAATGCGGTCGTCAACCCGATGGAGCTTCGTCACCACGATCACAGCCGTGTCGATCCCGCTCTTACGGATGTCCGATAGCAGCGTCCAGCCCTCACCGTCCGGCCCGCCCGGCAGCACATCGAAGAGGACAAGATCGGGTTTCCATTCGACCACAAGCGCCCTGGCGCGCCTCGTGCGATCGACTGCGAGGATCTCGTGTCCGTCCGGCCGGAGCGCGTCCGTGAGGTGCTTCACCGTGTCCTGATCTCGATCGCAAATGAGGATCCGAATCGGTTTCATCGTTTCTCTGCGGTGTCCCCCATCAGGCTACGCTATCAACGTCGCAGCCGAGTGTGACCCTGCGCCCTCAGGCCCGCTCGTCCTTTCCCTTTTCGTCCGTCGCCTCGCGCTCCCGCCGCAAGAACGTCGGAACGTCCAGGTTCTCGTCCGTCTTGATCCGTTCCCGGCGAACGGTACGCGCACGTTCAACGTCCTCCAGTCCACGGAAATCGGCAGCGATGACCGTGATCTGGATCGCCTCGCCGAACCCCTCGTGCACGACCGCTCCGAAGACAAGGTCACATTCCGTCCCCGCTGCCTTGCGAATGTGGTCAGCGGCTGCGGTGACCTCCCCGAGCGTGAGGTCCTCGTCCCCGGTCACGTTCATGATCAGCTTGCGGGCACCACGGATCGAGTCCCCTTCGAGTAGCGGGTTCGTGCTCGCCGCCTTCGCCGCGGCGATCGCACGACCATCGTCCGACGCGGTCCCCATGCCCATCATCGCGTCACCGGCATCGGAAAGCACGCTGCGGATGTCGGCGAAATCGAGGTTGATCAGGCCGCGGACCGTTATCAAGTCCGAGATCCCGCGGACACCCTGATGGAGAATCCCGTCGGCCATCTCGAATGCCTTCGTCATCGGAAGGCCTCTTGCGCTCGTCTCCAGGAGACGGTCGTTCGAGACGACGATGACCACATCGGCCGCCTTCCGCATTCGGGCAAGCCCCTCCTCGGCGTGTCCGCGCCGCGCTGTTCCCTCGAACGAAAAGGGCCTCGTGACGACGCCAACGGTGAGTGCGCCGGTCTCCTTCGAGATTCCGGCGATGATCGGCGCGGCCCCCGTTCCCGTTCCACCGCCCAGACCCGCGGTGACGAAGACGAGATCCATCCCTTGAAGGAGCTCGGAGATCTCCCACCGAGACTCGACGGCGGCCTTCTCGCCTCTTTCCGGAACCCCGCCCGTCCCTCGTCCTCCCGTAATGTCGGCACCGAGCTGCAGCTGGTCCTTCACGACGGTCGCTTCGAGAACCTGACGATCGGTGTCCACGGCGACGAGGCGAACCCCCTGCAGGTTCTCCTCGTGCATCCTCCCAACGGCATTGACGCCGCCGTCCCCAACACCCAGCACCAGGATCCGAGCGGCAACACCTCGCAAAGGGCGCTCCTCGCGAGCCTGCTCGAGAAGCGGAGGCTCCCCGATCACGACCTCACGTTCCCCGAAGATCCCGGCAGCAACCTCACGTAATTTGCCGATCTTCCGCAGGCAGTACTCCTTCTTGAACTCGCTGTCTACCGAGATGCGCAGCTCGCTCTCAGTCAGCGTAACGGCCTGGACGTCCGTCGGCAGGCACGCTCGGAGAATCCGATCGTGAATCACGCCTCGGAGGTCCCGCCACATCTCCTTGAGGGAGCCTTCCACCGCTTCTTCGTTTACCCTTTCCTCAGACATACCCACTCCTGCCGCCATTCTGTACCGCGACCCGGCGCAAGTCAATCCACCACGGCCCGCCGATCCGCGGGGGTTGGCACGACTCGACGTTTGCGCTACCGTTGACTCGTGAGCTGGGAAAGCGTGTGGAACGTCCTCAGGTGGGTTCTCGCGGCGCTCGTTGCCGGGTTCATTGGGCAATTCGGCAAATCGTTCGCGCTACGCCTCATCGAGCGCAGGCGACGTGAACGGGCTCTGCAACCGCAAGCGGTCGTCTCCGAGCCCGCCGCCTCAGACGAGCGGAATCGGCTCGAAGCACTGGTCAAGATCGAGAAGAAGCGAGCCAAGGCGGAAGCGAAGCAGATGAAGAAGTCGAAAGCTCCGAAAGGCGAAACGAACGACTAGCATACCACGCGGACGGCCGACCTACGACTTGTCTTCAGCGGCGGCGACGATCTCCATCCCGTTGTAGAAGCCGCAGTGCGGGCACGCCCGATGAGGGAGCTTCGTCTCGTGGCAATGCGAACATTCGCTCGACGAGATCTGCGCCGCGTGTCTCCAGTGATTGCGCCGCATTCGCCCTTTCGAGCGCGATGTTCGGTATTTCGGAACTGCCATCTTGCCTCCCTCGATCCGGCCCGTGTCCGGAGCGCGACGTGCTGTCGAGCGTGAAGTGTAGTGCTAGGACTCCGGCTGTTCAACCTCGAGCACGAGCGTTACGGGGCCGTCGTTTGTCAGCTCCACCGCCATGTTCGCGCCGAACCGACCCGTCTGGACCGGAATGCCCTCCCTCGCGATCGCTTCGACCAAGCGATCGAACAGCGGCTTGGCAACCTCCGGGGGCGCCGCGCCGGCGTAACTCGGCCTTCGACCCTTTCCTGTGTCACCGTAGAGGGTGAACTGGCTCACAGCGAGAACCTCGCCCCCCACGTCGAGCACGGAGCGGTTCATCTTCCCATCCACATCCGCGAAGATCCGAAGTGTCGTGATCTTGACGGCCAGCCGCTTGAGATCAGCCTCCACGTCTTCCGCCGCAATCCCGACGAGAAGAAGCAGGCCGGGGCCGATCTCCGCAACGCGCGCCCCTTCGACGTCAACCGAGGCCCGGCGAACACGCTGCACGACGATGCGCATCCTCAGTCCTCTTGCTGTAGATGCTCGGCGTAGTCGATCAGCCGCCGCATCGCCTCTTCGCTCAGCGACGACGCCCGCTCGAGGAGGACGAACTCCAGACGCTCCCTGCTGATCTGAGCCTGGACGCTCCGGTGGAACGCCCGCTCGACCAGCCGCGGCGCGCGGAAGTTCACCGCCCGATCGACGTAGTTCACGCGCCAGCTCGGCAGCCGATTGAGCGAACCGATGGCGACCTCGATCATGTGCTTGATGTGAGGCGCGCGCGTCTCGAACACGCCGTTGATGTAGTTGGCGAGGCGCTGACTGTCGGTGAAGAAGTTGACGGACTCCGGTTCGTGGCCGACGACGTGTCGTGCCGCCTCGATCAGCGCCCGATACTCGGCGACCTCCGACGTGGCTCGCCCGACGAGACGCGAGATCTCCTCGACGACGTTTCCATCTTTGTCGGTGATGGCAATCCCGATCCCGGCCTCTCCCGACTCGCCTCGAGCGGCGCCGGAGAAATATACGAAGAGTTTCTTCATCGTCTGGGTCCACCAGGATTCGAACCTGGGACCAACCGGTTATGAGCCGGGGGCTCTGCCACTGAGCTATGGACCCGTTCCCCCTGAAGGGACTATATGTTCCGCGTCGGCCGACTGTCAAGGAGGACGGTCCGAACCCCGATTCGCGCACGCGCTCCGGCGCACGTCACAGCGGCAAGATGCCGATCCACGCTACGTGTCAACCTCCGTCTCGGATGACGAGATGCAGAAGCCGCATCGCGCCAAAGGTTCGAGGAGTTCCTCCGGCTCTTTCAGCCACTGTCCCCACTTACGGCCCATGTGCTCCGTCCAGGAGTAGTTGTCGAACGTGAACGTCTCCTCGCGGCCCTCATCGAGCGGAACCATGAATCCGGCTTCTCGGTAGTAGTCCTGCGCCAGATAGCCCTCGTCCATCACGGCCATCGCCTGGTCGACGGCCTCATCGCCCATCTCCGAGTACCGGTCTTCGAACAACGAGAGAGAAAGAGGATAGCGAGGTCGGGGCAGAGGATCCTGGGCCGGGTAGCCCATCGTCAGCTGAACGAGAGGGAAAACGTGCGTCGGGAGTCCGTACTCCTCGATGATTCGCTCGGCGTAGAACGGCGCTCCGCCGAGGAAGCAGCTCCCCAGACCGAGCGATTCGGCCGCAATCACCATGTTCTCAGCCATGTAGGCAGCGTCCTGCGCCCCGAACAACAGGATCGCTGCGTCGCTTGCCGATCGATTCCAATTTCGTCGTCCCATGACCCGCTCCAGCCGGTGGACGTCGACCAGCACCGTGAACAGGAGCGGCGCGCCGAACGGGTTCTTTTTCCGGTTCCTCGAAAGCAGAAGGCTGCCGAGCTGTGCGGCGAACGGCGCCTGCTGACCGCAACGCACGATCGTTTCGATCACGTCGTCCGAGGGATCCTGGTCGGTGTACTGACGAATCGACTTCCGGCGCAGTAGCGCTTCGATGACGGGGTTGCTCTGCATCTTCGATCCTTTCAATCTCGTTTCACGGCGCCCAGCGGACTCGTTGTACCGAGCACCACGCGATTCAGTCGTCCATCCCCTCGACGATTCGTACTGCAGAACGCGAGAACACGCAAGTCGGTCTCCATCGTACCGCCATTCGGTTCAGCCCCGGCGAAACGCAAGGACCGTGCGGCATGAAGGGTCCGCGGATTGGAGGGCCGGTGCTTGCCTACGGTACCATGTCCGCGGATCGTTCATCGACAGGGGGTCTCATGCAGAAACTGCTGGAGGGGATCGCCTCGGCCGCCGGCGGATGGGTCGAGCTGCGCTACCAGGCTCGCCGCTCGAAGCGACTCGTCGTCCGGAACGGGCAGGTCGAGGAGTCGTCGAGCGTCGACCTCATCGGAGTCGGCGTCCGCGCCTTCGTCGACGGAGCCTTCGGCTTCGCGAGCACGACGGATCTGACCCGAAGCGGAATCGAGCGGGCCGTCGAGATCGCTCGGAGCACGGCGTCGGCCGCGGCAGAGGCCAAGAAACACCGTATTCCCCCGCTCGCGAAGGCCGAACTCGCACGGGGGGTTTTCCCTTTGGCGACCGCCGATCCGCTCAGCGACCACTCCCTGGAGGAGAAACTGGAGTTGGTCTCACGCATCGATGCGCTCGTTCGTTCGAGCAGCGATTCGATCGTCTCGTCCGAGGTCTCGTACGAGGAGATGCTGGACGAGAAGGCCATTGTCACGACCGATGGCGCTTCCGCGCATGTCTTCGATGCGAAGCCCACGTTCCGCGTCCTCGCGATCGCCGGCAAGAACGGCGATCAAACGCGAGCACTCGAAACCGTGGGTGTCACCGGCGGATGGTCCGAGCTGTTCGCCTCGAAGACCCCCGAAGAGCTCGTCGAACGTGCGGTGAAGCTCGCGGTCGACCAGCTCGGTGCCCCATACCCGACGGGAGGTGCGGCGCAAGTCATCCTCGACCCAGACCTGGTCGGTGTCCTCAGCCACGAGGCGATCGGCCACACGGTGGAGGCGGACTTCGTCCTCGGCGGCGCGATCACGGCCGGCAAGATCGGAGAGACCGTCGCCTCCGAACTCGTGACGATGTGTGACAGCGGCGCTTCGGAATACGTTCCGCACGCCGTGGGCGAATTGCCGGTCGATGACGAGGGCGTTCCGACGCGCCGAACGGTGATCATCGACGCGGGCGTGCTCCGGTCTTATCTTCACAATCGAGAGACGGCCGGGCACTTCGAGGTTGCTCCGACAGGGAACGCAAGGGCGTACACGTACGGCGATGAGCCGCTAATCCGCATGACGAACACGTACATCGAGCCGGGGGAGACGCCGGTCGGCGAACTGATCGCCGGCGTGAAGGACGGGTACTACCTTCGCGGTCTCGGACAGAGCGGCCAGGCGGATTCCAACGCGGAGTTCATGTTTGGTGTCCGAGAGGCGCGGAGGGTGCGCGACGGGAAGTTGGCCGAACTCGTCCGCGGCGTGACCATCTCCGGAAACGCGTTCGCCGCGCTCTGCTCGATCGATGCCGTGGGCAATGACTTCCGGTGGGAGCATGGCGCCGGCTTCTGCGGCAAGGGACAGCGCGCGAAGGTCGACGATGGCGGTCCACACGTCCGGTGCACGTTGACGATCGGAGGGCAGCAAGATGCCTGTTAGCCACGACCTGCTCGATCGCTGCCGAGAGGCCGTCTCTCTCGCCCGGCGGCTCGGCGCTGATGCGGTGGAAGCCTTCGGCCAGACGGTCGAAGCCGTCAACTCCACCGTGGAGAAGAACGACCTTCAGATCGCGAAGAGCCAGTTCGAGACGGCGCTTGGCATCCGCGCATTCGTTGGGTGCCGCGTCGGATTCGCAAGCACAAACGATGTCGCTCAGCTGGAGTCTGCTTGCAGCAGCGCCGTGTCCCTGGCGAAGATCTCGCCTGAGGATCCCCACAACGTACTGCCGGAACCTGTTGGCACACCACCGATCGAGGGCTTGTACGACCCATCGGCCGCAGCGTTTACGGCCGCCGACGCGGTTCGCCGGACCGCCGACATGTTGTCGTTAGCGGAGTCGATCGATCCGCGGGTGATCCTCAACGACGCCTGGTTCGATGCCGGAATCCGCAATGTCGCGATCGCCAACTCCGCCGGACTTGCCGTCGAGGAGCGAGGCAGTCTCTTCACCTACGGCGCGGTGGCGACGGCGCGAGAAGGAGATCGGGTCTCCAGCTTCGACTTCCAGTTTGACGCGACCCGATCGGTCGCGGGAATCGATGTCGAACCGCCGATCCGCCGTGTTTGTGAGCACGCGCTAGCGTCCCTCGGGGCCGAAGCCGGCGAGAGCTTCAGAGGCTCAGTCCTCCTGTCGCCAAGCGCCGTCTCGGAGATCCTCGTCGGGATCCTGCTCTTCCAGCTCAACGCAAGGAATGGGTTGCGCGGGAGAAGCCGCTGGAAGGATGCAGTCGGCGACGCGGTCGCCATGCCCAAGCTAACGCTCGTCGACGACGGACGCCTGGCCGGAGGCGTCGCGACGGCAACGTTCGACAGGGAGGGCGTGCCGCATCAGAAGCTCGAGTTGATTCGGAATGGCGAACTGGTGGCGTTCCTCCACAACACGTACACGGCACATGCCACGGGCTGCGGCAATACGGCCCACGCCGTGGGGTCCGCTCGGTCGATCCCCGCGATCGGTCCGACGAATCTCTCCATTCTCCCAGGGAATGCGTCCGTAGATGAGCTGCTCTCCGGAATGCGGCAAGGGTTATTCGTTCGCCGCTTCTCAGGAAACGTGGATCCGATTTCGGGAGACTTCTCGGGCGCGGCCAAGGCGGCGCATCTCGTGAAAGGAGGAAGACTGGAGCGCGCGGTCTCCGGCACCCTGATCGCGGGGAACGCCTTCGACGCGCTGAAGACCCTGTCGGGGATCTCCGAGCATCGGGAACGAGTCTACAATCTCACGCTTCCCCACGTCCGCCTTGAGAACGTCTCGGTAACAGCGCGGTGAGAGACCACCGCGGGCGCGATAGCGTCGCTATCGCGGAGGAGTAGCTCCGCTACTCCTGTGGGGCAGCAATCGGAGCACCGCAACGAAGCAGCAAGACCTGTGGAGCAGCAGCCGTCCCCCGTGCACTCTGCGCTAAGAGTCGAAGGTCTAGGGCTCCTCTGGTGTCGGCTCCATTTCAGACGCTGGCGCTTCGGGTGCCGGCTCCTCGGTCAACTCCAGTTCCGGCGCAGAGCCTGACGGCTCCGGCGCCTCCTCCGTGACTACTGCCTCGTCAGCGGGCTCGAACGTCTCGGTCGGTTCGCCAATCTCTGTCGGCGCGCCGACTCCAGGCAACGTTAGGCTCTCTTCGATTCCGGTAAGCTCCTCCATTCGTTGCTCTCCGACTTCGAGGTCGCCGCGAACGAGAAGGATCACCGTTTCCCGAGTCGCTTCGATCCCGATGCCGAAGAGAAAAGTGCTCTCGTCCTCCGTCACGAAGGTGCACTTGACCTTGCGCGTCGCGAACGCCGGCGGAGATAGCTCCTCGGTCAGCGTGATCTCATCCCCGGGGCACGGATACACCCGCTCGCACGCGGTCCGGATTGCCTGTTCCGCATCCATGGCACCGACGACCACGACCCAGGCCTCGATCTTCTCGATCGGCCCAACCAGATGCACCGCGTCCTCTTGCTCCTCGACCCGCCACCCCGGCGGCAGCTCGAACTGGAATCGGCCGTCAGCTTCAACGTAGGTTCGCTCGGCGAGCCGTTCGAGCAGTGCGAGCTGCCCAGGTGTTGGTCCTCCGCCGCCAACATACACCAGCGCGTACGCGGCGAGGATGATCCCGACCCACAGCCCCACCAGGATCATCGCGTTCTTCATCGTCGCACCTCCCATGATCTCTGACCCCTCACGACCATTCTAGTCTTCGGACATTCCCGTGCCAACCGGCTCTCCCACATCTTGCCGCAAGCCTTCATCTCAACCTATACTCTCGGGTATGGTGAAGCGACAGCTCGCTGTTGTAGGTTTCGCATTGTTGATCGCGTGCGCCGCCCATGCCGTCGATCGCGTCTGGGTCCTGACGGTTGAAGGCGAGATCGGACGGGGGACGGTCTCGTATCTGCGGAGCGGCCTGGCCGGTGCGCAGGAAGCAAGAGCGGAACTGGTCGTCGTTTCGCTCGCCACGCCGGGCGGGCTCCTCGACGCAGCATTCGCGGCGCGCGACCTCCTCTTGAGCACGGAGATTCCGACGATCGCGTTTGTAGACCGCGAGGCGATCTCCGCCGGCGCGCTCATTGCTCTCGCATGCGAGGAGATCGTCTTCGCCCCCGGCGGCGTGCTGGGGGCCGCCACGGCGTTCACGTTTGACGCAGAAGGGGAGTACGTCGAGGCGCCGGAGAAGGTGCAATCGGCCGTGCGCACGCTCTTTCGAGCCACGGCGGAGGCCCGTGACAGGGATCCGCAAGTCGCCGAAGCGATGGTCGATGCAGAGATCGAGGTCCCCGGCTTGACCGCTGAGGGAAGACTCCTCACGATGACGGCGCAGGAGGCCGCGACGTGGGGATACTCCGACACCCAAGCCGACTCCCTAGCGGCGTTGTTGTTCGATCGCGGATACCCCGTGGAAGACGCCGTCTTCTACGAGAGCCGTCTCGTCGATCGCGTCGTCGAGACCATGACCTCGTCCGCACTCGCCGCCGTCCTCTTGGTCGTGGGACTCCTCGGGCTGATCATCGAGATGATGATCCCTGGGTTCGGCGTGGCCGGCGTGGTCGGAGCGCTTTGTCTCGGCGCCTTTTTCTGGTCGCACTTCTTGGTCGGTCTCGCCGGCTGGGAGTCGATCGCGTTTCTCATCGGCGGGCTTCTCGCCGTCGTGTTCGAGATCTTCGTCTTCACCGCGGCTGACTTCGGATTCGCCGGGATCGTCGGATTCGTACTGATCGGGCTCGGCTTCTACACATCGATGGTGGGACCGTTCACCGATCGAACCGCTGCGCTCCAGGCGATCGGCATCGTCAGCGCCGGCGTGGTCTTCTCGATCGTGGTCGCTGCGATTCTCATCAGCAAGTTGCCGAAGTCGCGCCTCCGGCTCGGGGGCGTCATCCTCTCCAGCGCCATCGGAGGCACAGCATTCGACAAGAAGTCTGGCAAGACGAAAGCAAGCGACTGGGTCGGGCAGCGCGGCGTGGCGGCGACCAACCTTCACCCAGTGGGCACGGGGGAGTTCGGCGACGACCGGGTCGACGTGGTCTGCAAGGAAGGATATCTGCCGAAGGGGACGCCCCTTCTTGTCGTGAAGGACGAGGGGTATCGAAAGGTCGTTCGTCGAATAAAGGAGGACTAGTATGATCGGATACGTGGTCATCGCTGCGGTCGCACTCATCATCTTGTGGCTCTTCTTCTACTTCGTGCCGGTTGGGCTGTGGGTCTCCGCCCTCGCCGCAGGCGTTCCTGTGGGGCCGATGACGCTCATCGGGATGCGACTACGCAAGGTCAATCCACACAAGGTCATCTTCCCGATGATTGCAGCATGGAAAGCGGGACTTCAGCTCGATGTCTCCGAACTCGAGGCCCACTACCTCGCCGGTGGAAACGTCGAGCGCGTCGCGCGGGCACTGATCTCGGCCGACAAGGCGGAGATTCCGCTCGATTTTCAGCGTGCAGCGGCGATCGATCTGGCCGGCCGCGACGTTCTCGATGCCGTGGCGATGTCGGTCAACCCACGCGTCATCGAGACGCCGAAAGTCGGCGCCGTCGCATCGAACGGGATTCAGCTGTTCGCCATCGCCAAGGTGACCGTTCGGGCGAACATCGATCGGCTCGTCGGCGGTGCGACAGAGGAGACGATCATCGCCCGCGTGGGCGAGGGCATCGTCTCGGCGATCGGCTCCGCTACGTCACACAAGGAGGTGCTCGAGAATCCGGACTCGATCTCGACACGCGTCCTCGACAAGGGTCTCGACGCCGGGACCGCGTTTGAAATCTTGTCAATCGATATTGCCGACGTCGACGTCGGGAAGAACATCGGCGCCCAGCTGCAGACCGACCAGGCCGAGGCCGACCTCAAGGTCGCCCGCGCCAAAGCTGAGGAGCGACGTGCGATGGCCGTCGCCCGCGAGCAAGAGATGACGGCCCTCGTCCAGGAGCGCCGCGCGGCCGTCGTCGAGGCCGAGGCCGAGATTCCGCGCGCGATGGCCGAGGCGTTCCGCGCCGGAAACATGGGAATCATGGACTACTACCGGATGCGGAACATCCAGGCCGACACACAACTTCGTGACAGCCTCGCAACTGATGAGGGGCCGTCGGGCAAGATCGGTGAGACGGAGTAATGGCGGCTTCCGGAACGTCCTCCCGCGCGCAGATACGTGAAGTGATCCGGACAACACCGGCGATCGCACTGATCGCCGGTGCGATCCTTGGGCCGCCCCCGGGCCTCGATCCGCCCCTCACCGCCCGTCCGGACGACGACGCCTAGCATCCAGCGGCGCTCTGGCTGGCAGCGCGGTGAAAGGCGTCGTTCGCGGCGGCCCGTCGGCGGGCTTCGGTCCGGTTTGGCCGCAACCGACGCTTGAACTACAATGGTTGACTGGTGAGGGAGTGCTGATGAAGAGGGTCCCCGATCTACTCACGCTGTCCCGTGCATTGATCGCCGCCGCCATTGTCTCGCTCGGTTTCGCGGAGAGACTTGATGTCCTCGTAGGCAGCGCGTTGCCGATGGTCCTGGTCCTGACGATGCTCGGGTGGACGACCGACATCCTCGACGGGCGTGTGGCACGGAAATACAAGAAGACCCCGACGTGGGTCGGCGAGAAGGAATTCGCGTTCGACATGCTGATGGTCTTCTCCGGCCTCTGTTATCTCGTCCTGGCCGGATTCATCCCGTTCGCTCCGGCCATCATCTACACCATGGTCGCCGCCGCATTCATCGCGTACTTCCGGTCGAAGATGGTCACAATGTCGTTCGCGACGCCGGTTGTCGCACTTCCCCTGATCGTCGCAGCCTTCAAGGCTCCGGACGCCCTGCTGTGGTACATCGCGTGGATTGTCGCCGCGCTGCTGTTTGACTGGCGACGATTCAGGTGCGTCGTTCTCGAGTTCATCGAGAACACGAAGAAACTCGCGAAGCGCTAGAACAACCCGTCGTCTCTTGCCTTGCCCAGATGTGTGTAGGCTCGCTGGGTCGCAACGCGTCCCTGTGGAGTTCGCTGGATGAAACCACCTTGAAGGAGGAACGGCTCCACGACATCGGCGATCGTGTCCTTCTCCTCCGAGAGCGCCGCAGCGAGCGTCTCCAATCCAACCGGACCACCAGCGAACTTCTCGATGAGCGTTTCGAGGACCATGCGGTCGAGCTCATCGAGCCCGACATCGTCGATTCGTAGCATGTCGAGCGAGCGCCGCGCAATCTCAAGATCGATTCGCCCCTCGCCTTTGACCTCGGCGTAGTCGCGCGCCCGTCGCAGCAGCCGATTGGCGATCCGCGGCGTTCCCCTCGCCCGTCCCGCGAGTTCGGCCGCGCCCTCGTCGGACACCTCGATCCCCAGCAGCTTGCCGGATCGGACAACGATCCGCGTGAGTGGTTCCCGATCGTAGAAACCCAAGCGGAACGAAACCTCGAACCGGTCGCGCATCGGCGCGGAGATCAGCCCCGCCCGCGTCGTCGCTCCGACGAGTGTGAACGGAGGGAGATCGATCCGCAGAGACTGCGCGTTCGGTCCTTCGCCGAGGATGATGTCGATCTTGTACTCCTCCATCGCCGGATACATGATTTCCTCGACGTTCCTTCGTAGCCGATGGATTTCGTCGATGAAGAAGACATCGTGGGGGCGCAGGTTCGTGAGGATCGCGGCGAGATCCCCCGCCTTCTCAATCGCCGGACCGGAGCTAATGCGGACGTTCACGCCCATCTCGGCGGCAATGATTTGCGCGAGGGTCGTCTTGCCGAGTCCCGGAGGCCCGTGAAGCAGGACATGATCGAGCGGCTCTTCTCGGTTCCTCGCCGCGGTGATGTAGATCCGAAGCTTCTCCTTGACTTCCTCTTGTCCAATGAACTCCTCGAGAGAGCCTGGGCGCAGGCTGGTCAGGGACGCGTCATCTTCGAGTTCCACACCGGCGATCCGCTCCGTCCTCATTGTAGAGTGGCATTGTACCGACGCCGCGCTCAAAGCATCAACTCCCTCGCCCGGCGTAGGCGTGCGCCGAGTTGTGATACCATCTTCGCTCGCGACAGGGGGAGGAAGAGCGTGAACGGCAGCACCGTAGTCACCATCGGGACGTTCGATGGCGTTCATCTCGGGCACCGAAGGATTCTCGAGCAGGTCGACCGCGAGGCGAGTGAACACGGCGGCGCTCGCGTCGCTCATGTATTTGCGCTGCCCCCGAGGATGACGCTCGAACCCGATGCGCTTTCTGATCTTCTTCTTCCCGTCGAGCGACGCGAGCGTCTGCTTCGCACGTTCGTTGATCGGGTCGTCTTCGCGGAGTTCTCCGACGTTCGGCAACTCTCCCCGCAAGCCTTCGCGCAGGAGGTCATTGTCGAGAGCCTGAACGCACGGGCTGTCGTCGTCGGAGAGGGATTCCGATTCGGACGTGACCGCTCCGGGGACCTCGCGGCGCTTCGCTCGCTCGGAGAAGCTCTTGGATTCGCTGTGCAGAGCGTCCCGGCGCTGCTCATGGACGGAGAACCGGTCAGCAGCACGCGAATCCGAGGTCTCCTGTGGGAGGGTCGGGTTCGCGATGCGGCCCATCTCCTCGGACGCCCCCCCCTCCTTATCGGAGACGTCGTGCACGGAGAGCACATCGGACGAACGCTCGGTCATCCCACAGCCAATCTACACTTGGATTCCCGGATTCTCCTGCCGGGAGACGGGATCTACTTCTCGCACGTGTACATCAACGAGTCCGGCGCACACGCCCTTCTCTACGTGGGGAGGCGCCCCACGACCCAAGGAACGGAACGACGCTGCGAGGTTCACCTCCTGTCGCCGCCGGAGGAGGATCTCTACGGACTCTCCGTCGAAGTCCACGTCCTCGAGCGGCTGCGCGGCGATCGAGCATTCCCATCGCTTGATGCCCTGCGCGAGGAAATCGAGTGCGACGTGGAGGCAGCTCGCTCGCTCGTCGCCCGTCATCCGCTCCCCGGTGACCGCATCCGCGGTTGAAAGGCCCGTTCGCCTGACCTACCATTACTCCTCGGCATGCTGACGCTGGGAGTCGACACGGCCGAACCGATCGGCGGCGTCTCGCTCTTCGAGGCCGGGATCCTTGCCGAGGAACGGCTGATGGAAGAGCCGCTTCGCCATGCCGAGAGCCTGATCCCACTGATCGATCGGCTTCTCGAGGAGTCTTCGCGAGGCCGAGGCGACGTTGAGCGAGTGAGTGTCAACCGCGGCCCAGGTTCATTCACGGGCCTACGGATCGGGCTCGCGTCCGCGAAGGGCCTTTGTCAGGCACTAGGAGTAGCGCTGGTCGGGGTTGACGGGACGGTCGCCTACCGATCGCGCCTCCCCGAAGAAAACAGGGTCTGTGTTGTGCTTCGGAGCCGGCGCGACCTGTTCTACGTGCGGTGGTTCGTCGGGCCGCGACCCAACGAACCCATCCGCCTACTGCAAGAAGAGGAGCTGATCGAACGGTTGAAGAGAGAGAAGCGAGAGCTGACGCTCGTTGGGAGTGGAGCCCTCGGCGTGTTCGAGCAAGTCGCTGATCACGCGCTGATTCGGCTCGCCCCGGACGAGTTGCTTCGCCCATCTCCTTTGACGATCGCCCGCATCGGAGCATCCGATCGACAGGGCGACCAGCTGTACGAAGTCGAGCCATTGTATATTGAGCCCATTCTCGCTTGAGGCGAAGGAACGAACGAGCAAGAGGTGAAATCGATGTCCAGAGTCTGCGAAATCTGCGGCAAGACCCCGGTAAGCGGGAATGCGATCAGTCACTCGGCGCGACACACGCGCCGCGTCCGCGCTCCAAACATCCAGCGCATCCGCGCTGTCGTTGACGGCAGGCGAAGGCGAATCCGCGTCTGCACTCGCTGCATCAAAGCGGGGCGCGTGGTCAAGGCCGCCTAGCACTCGGATCCAGCAAGAAGAAAGCGAGAGAGATGACACCGGATACCGCGCCCCCGACTCCCGGGGAAATCGTTGCGCTCGAAGAGGCCGGTGTGCGTGTGCACCTCGAAGGTGGGCGACAAGGACTGGTGCCGAAGCCGGCTTCGGCGAGTCTCGAAGTCGGATCCCGAGGCATCTTTCGAGTCGAACGCACGAGCGCTGACGGTGAGCTGATCCTTGCTGTCGCTGCCTCCACCGAAGAGTCGTCGCCGCACTCGTTCGACAAAGAATTCGACCGTCTCTACGACGCGCTCGCGAACCACGGCCCACGCAATCTCCAGCACGAGGCACACAGCGACGCTCTGCGCGAAAAGCGGATCGAGCAGTGGATGATGCGCGTCGACGAGACCGTCGCGCATCTGCGGAAGCGCCGCGCGAAGCGCTTGAACGAAAAAGCGTAGCGGAACCCGAGACGGAGGTCCCATGCCGAGAGGAACCGTCGTGATCGATGCCGAGCGCTGCAAGGGATGCGGCCTCTGCATCGCGGCGTGCCCACAGGACGTTCTCGCGTTCTCTGGCCAGCTGAATAAAAGCGGGTACGACGTCGCGCACATGGAACGCCCAGATGCCTGCATCGGTTGTGCGTTCTGTGCGATGACCTGCCCCGACGTCGCGATTGAGGTCTACCGCGACAAGGTCCGGAGCTAGGAGGGGGAATGGGTGAACGGGTGCTGTTGCGCGGCAACGAAGTCATCGCGGAATCAGCGATCCGCGCCGGTTGTGAATGCTATTTCGCGTATCCCATCACGCCTCAGGCGGAGCTCCTCGAACACATGGCGCGAAACATGCCCCGCCTCGGGAGGACGTTCGTTCAGGCTGAAAGCGAAATCGCGGCAATCAGCATGGTCCACGGAGCGGCGGCCTGTGGCGTTCGCACGATGACCTCTTCGTCGTCTCCTGGGATTAGCCTCAAGCAAGAAGGAATCTCGTATCTCGCCGGTTCGAATCTCCCCGCAGTCATTGTCAACATCGTTCGCGGCGGTCCCGGCCTGGGGAACATCGCCCCGGCCCAGTGCGACTACTTCCAGGCGACCAAAGGGGGCGGGCACGGTGACTACCACATCATCGTCCTCGCTCCGTCGACGGTTCCCGAGGCTGGGGAGCTGACGATGCGCGCGTTCGACCTGGCCGACAAGTACAGGACCCCCGTGATGATCCTCGCCGACGGGATGCTCGGGCAGATGATGGAGCCGGTCGAACTTCTCGAGCCTATCGATCCGGCTACGCTTCCGTCCAAGGACTGGGCGCTCACCGGAGCGAAGGGGCGGGACCCGAACATCATTCTCTCGTTCGATCTCAGTCCTGAGCGACTGAAGGAGATGAATCTCCTCCTCCAAGAGAAGTACGCGAAGATCGTGGCGAGCGAAGTGCGGCACGAGGAGACGCTGACTGACGACGCCGAGATCGTGATCGCCGCCTACGGGACCGTCGCTCGAATCGCGAAGAGCGTGCTTCGAATGGCGCGCGAAGAGGGAATCAAGGTCGGACTGTTCCGCCCGGTCACGCTGTGGCCGTTCCCCTACGATCCGCTCAAGTCGCTCGCAGAGCGCGTCGACACTGTCTTGACCGTCGAGATGAGCGCAGGGCAGATGTGGGAAGACGTCCGACTCGCCGTCGCCGAACGCGCGAAGACTCCGTTCTACGGAGAACTTGGCGGCGTTGTACCGACTCCCCGCGGAATCCTGAGCGAGGTGAAGAAGCATGCCCGTTGATACGGCCAACATGACGAAGGTGTTCGAGCGTCCGAAGAGCTTGACCGACGCGCGATACACGTACTGCCCGGGATGCCATCACGGAATTCTCACACGGATCATCGGCCAGGCAATCGACGAACTCGGCATCGTCGAGCGCACGGTCGGCATCGCGCCGGTCGGCTGTTCGGTCTTCGCCTACCTCTGGTATCGTTGTGACGGCATCCAGGTCGCACACGGCCGTGCGAGCGCCGTCGCGACCGGGATCAAGCGCGCGAACCCGAATCTCATCGTCTTCTCGTACCAGGGGGACGGGGATTTCACCAGCATCGGGACGGCGGAATCCATCCATGCCGCCAATCGAGGCGAGAACATCACCGTGATCTTCGTCAACAACCAGATTTACGGGATGACGGGCGGCGAGATGGCGCCTACGACGCTGATCGGTCAGCGGACGACGACGACGCCCGAAGGCCGTGATGCGAGTCTCTCCGGGTATCCGATCCGCTTCTCGGAGATGATCGCTCAGCTCGACGCGCCGGTCTACGTCACACGACAGGCGCTCTTCGACACACGAAGAATCGCCGACGCGACCAAGGCGATCACCAAGGCGTTTGAGAACCAAGTGACGGGGAAGGGGTACTCGCTCGTGGAGGTCCTAGCGACGTGTCCCACCAACTGGCGAATGACGCCGATCCAGGCGAACGAACACGTTCGGAAGAACGTCATCCAGGTGTACCCAATCGGCGATCTCATTGACAGGGGGGCATGATGGAACAATCGGTCATCATCGCCGGCTTCGGCGGCCAGGGCGTCATCCTCGCCGGCAAGATCCTCGCCCAAGCGGGAATGGATCACGGTCTCGAAGTGACGTGGCTCCCCTCCTACGGCCCCGAGATGCGCGGAGGAACCGCAAACTGCACCGTCGTCCTGTCCGACGAGCCGGTGGGCTCACCGGTTGTCGATGAACCCACGGCCTTGATCGCCATGAATCTCCCGTCGCTCGACAAGTTCGAACCCATCATCGCCCCGGACGCGGCAGTCGTCGTCAACGAATCGCTGATCGAGCGAAAGGTCGGCCGAGCCGACGTGAACGCCTGCTACCTCCCGCTCAACGACATCGCCAGCGAAATCGGGAACCCCCGTACAATCAACATGGTCGCCCTCGGCGCTCTTCTCAAAGCCACCGGCGTCGTCCCGCTGGAGACGGTCAAGGCCACGATGGCCGCGATGCTTGAGGAGAGCGGGAAGGCGAAGTTCATCCCCCTCAACGAGCAAGCCCTTGAACGAGGATACGACGCAGCCTGAGTTGTTCCGGGTCATCGCCCGACGGGCCGTCTTTCGCGGTCGCGCGGTCGACGTCTACGTCGACCGGATCGAGTATCCGGACGGGAGCGTCTCAGATCGCGAGATCGTCACCCACCCCGGTGCCGTGGCGATCGTACCGCGACTCCCGTCAGGCGAGATCCTTCTCGTCCGCCAAGAGCGCCCCGCGACGGGACGACTCTTGTGGGAGATCCCCGCAGGGACGCTCGAGCCGGAGGAGGCACCGATCGATTGCGCAAAGCGTGAGCTGATCGAGGAAACGGGCTACGCGGCCGATTCGTGGCGTGAGGTGATCACGTTCTACACGACGCCCGGCTTCTCGAACGAGCGGATCACGCTCTTTTTCGCTGAGGCTCTGCGCCTTGTCGGCCGCCCCGATCCCGCCGAAATCGCTGAGTGCAAGCCGTTCGGTCCTGCCGAGCTGGCCGGGATGATCGACCGCGGAGATTTGTCCGACGCTAAGACGATTCTCGGCCTCCTGTCACGCGGGCTCCTCCAACCGCTCGAGAGACCGCAGGGATCGTGATCCAGGATGGGCGACCACTCCCGGCACGCGGGTAGCAGCAAGGGGCGGTTCTTCCGCTACGGTCGAGAGTCCGACGGGTCGTATCGCATCCCGGACTGGCCGCTGCCACGACCCGTCTCGATCGTCGGGGACGGCCAGATCGGCGGGAAGGCGCGAGGCCTCCTTTTCGTCCTCCAAGAGATGGAGAGCGGAAACGTCGTTCCTGAGTATCAGGATCTCGTCCGCTTCCCGCGATCGACGGTTCTTACCACGAGTCTGTTCGACGACTTCATGGAGTCCAACGACTTGCGTCACGACGTGCAAGCCAGCTGCCGTCTCGAGATCGACCTCGCCGACTTACGCAAGCGGTTCCTTGAGGCGCAGTTCCCCACCCAGTGGAAAGGCGAACTCGTCCGCCTCCTCGACGCCCATCGTGGTCCGCTCGTCGTCCGCTCGTCGTCCGTCATGGAGGACGACGCCAACCACTCCTTCGCCGGGATTTACCTGTCCGAGTTCCTCGCCAACCGAGGTTCCGACGAGAAGCGGTTGGAGCGACTGATCGAGGCGGTCAAGGCGGTATACGCATCGACATTCGGACCCAATGCGCGCGCCTATCGGAAGCGACATCACCTTCCGTGGGAAGAAGAGAAGATGGCCATTCTCATCCAAGACATGGTCGGCAGCCCGTACGACCACGCCCTGTTCTATCCCCTCGTCGCAGGGGTCGCGTTCTCCCGCAACTACTACCCGTGGAGCCCGCAGATCTCATCGGAAGATGGAACCGTTCGGCTGGTCGTCGGGACCGGGACTCGCGCCGTAGGCAGGGAATACGCCAGAGTGTTCTCGCTCGCTCGCCCCCAGGTGCGCCCGGAGGGAAGCGATGTGCAAACGATCGTCCGCCACTCGCAGGAGATGGTCGACGTTCTCGACCTGCACGACGACCGCCTCTGCCAGCGACGTCTCAGCGAACTGGACAATCCACTTCTCGCGAGGATCTGCTCCATCGTCGACCGTGACGGCACGCTCAGCGAACCTGCGTCCACTCTCGCCGTGATGTCGTCCCCGGCCCGTATCGTCGCGTCGTTCGATCGCCTGATCTCGGGAACCCAGCTCATGCCGTTTACACCGCTCCTGCGCACCCTGATGAAGTACTTGGAGGACCTGTTCGAAGTCCCCGTCGATGTGGAGTTCGCCGTCGACTTCCCCGGCTCACACTCTTCGGCCAGCGGCCCACAGTTCTACCTTCTTCAGGTCCGCCCGCTCGGGGCACGTCTCCGCCACCGACGGATCACCATCCCGACAATTCCCCGCGAGCGCCTCCTTCTCGAGTGTCGCCGCGTTCTCGGGAACGGAGTCCGCCGCGGCATCAGGCACGTCGTGTACGTTGACCCATCGAAGTACCGTCTCGACCAGGGATACACAATCGCACGCGCCGTCGGGCGAATTAACGATCGGCTCGACGAGGAGCCGTACATCCTCATCGGCCCAGGGCGATGGGCGTCGTCCAACCCGCAGCTGGGTGTTCCGGTCCAATACGGTGAGATCATCGGGGCGGAGATCATCGTCGAGATGTCCACCGCCGGCTTCTCGCCTGAACTCTCCTACGGAACGCACTTCTATGCCGAGATGGTGGCAAGCGAAGTGCTGTATCTCCCGCTCTACGAGTCCGAGGGAGATTGGCTGAATCGGGAACTCCTGGCGCGTCAGGAAGCGACCTATCAGGATGAGTTCGTGACGCACTTCTCCGTGCCGTCCGGTCTCGACGTGTTCGCGGATGGCGCCGGGCACCGCGGTGTTATCGCGCTCGTGTCGGAGAGCTAAAGCATCGTTTCCGATTGGTTCCGTGAGGCAGAAGGACCGAACATCCGCCGGCCGACCCACACGTTCCGTCAGTGCCTCTCCTCCAGCTACTCGAACAGATCGACCAGGTAGCGAAGGTTCTCGTCCACGGGCCGCGGATGGGCCAGCGCCTCGCCGAGCGGAACCGGGACGATCTTTGTACCGTGGATCGCCGTCATCACGTCGAACTGACCATGCAGCGCAAACTCGATCGAAGCGGCCCCGAAACGCGTCGCCAGGATCCGGTCGAACGGCGACGGGCTTCCGCCTCGCTGCAAGTAGGCAAGGTTCGTCACCCGCACCGGGATCCGCATCCGCTCGGAGAGCTGGTTGGCCACGAACTGCCCCACGCCGCCCAAGCGAGCGTGCCCGAACTGATCAACCTCGGCCTCTTCGACGACCTGGCCGGCCGCGCCGTCAGGCTGCGCGCCTTCAGCGACGATCACGATGCTGAACCGCTTCTTCAGGTGCTCGCGGCGCTTGATCTTGCGGAAGATGGCGTCGACGTCGAACGGCTCCTCGGGGATCAAGATGACGTCCGCTCCGCCGGCCAAACCGCCCATCAGGCTCAACCAGCCGGCGTCTCGTCCCATCACTTCGAGGATCAGCACGCGGTGGTGCGACGCCGCGGTCGTGTGAAGCCGATCGAGCGCGTCGGTGATCGCCGCCAATGCGGACGAGAACCCGAGCGTGTAGTCGGTGAGGCCAATGTCGTTGTCAATCGTTTGAGGAATCCCAACGGCTTGGAGACCGAACTCGGCCAGCCTGTGCGCGACGCCGAGCGTGTCGTCACCGCCGATCGCGATCAAGAAGTCGATCGCGTTCGCCTTCAGCGTCTCGACAACCTTCTCCGGCCCACCACTGATCCGGAATGGGTTCGTCCTCGAGCTGCTGAGAATGGTCCCACCGATGTGCAAGATCCCCGAGACGTCAGACGAGGTCAACGGTCGCGAGAGGTTCTCGATCGGTCCCTTCCACCCCTCCTGAAAGCCGACAACGTCAACGCCATGCTTCTCGCCGAATCGAACGATCGAACGCAGTGCGGCGTTGATTCCGGGGGAATCGCCTCCGCCTGTCAGCACTCCGGCTCTCGTCATCTCCGCTTCCTGCTAACTCCCCAGGGCATGGCCGCCGCTCCCCGCCTGTTCGAGCAGTGCGAGCGCGATACCCTTGATCGCTTCCTGAACTGCACTCCCGACGGCGCGCGGATCGAAGGCCTTCTTGTCCGGGCTCCACTCGCCTCCTGGGAAGAGGTTCAGGATGTCGTCCTCAACGCCGTCTGGCGGAACGATCCCGGCCGTCTTCTCGATGAAGAAATCGCACGCGGTCCGCCCGTAGACGTACTGGTAGTGCGTGTCCTTGTTCAGTTTACGGATTCCCTGTCGAATGACGTCTGCGACTTGCTGAGGCAGCAGGCCCGACGAACCATGAAGGACGAGCGGCACTTCGAGGCCGGCGGCCCGAAGCTTCTCCAGGATCTGCGCGGCGAGGTCGATCCGGAGTTCGATGTCACGTCCCTTGGAAACGCCATGCTGGGTCCCGATCGAGATCGCGAGAAGGTCGGCCCCCGTTGCGCGAAGGAACTCCACCGCCTCGCCGGGATCCGTATAGAACGCCTCATCCGACGCAATCTCGTCCTCGACACCCTTGATCTTCCCTAGTTCCGCCTCGATGAGAACTCCCGTTCCCCTCGCCTTATCAACGATACCGCGGCTGATCCGAACGTTCTCGTCGAAGGCCTCCTTCGATGCGTCGATCATGATCGACGAGACGAGCCGGTCGGAAATCGCTTCTTCGATCAGCTCCGTCTCGCTGACAGTGAAGTGGTCGAGGTTCACGAAGACCGAGATCGGGTACCGTTCAGCCAGCGTACGGATCAGCCCTGCGAGCGCGCGCAATCCCGTCCGCTTGTCACCGCCCCCGGCGAACTTCGCGGCCCCTGGGCTAATCTGGACCACCAGATCCGATTTCGCCTCACTGTACGCCTCAAGCAGGCCGATGAGGACGTTGGCCTCCGCGATGTTGTTCGCCATGAACGCGTACCCGCCGTCTTCGGCACGCCGGTACGCCTCAAGCAGCTTCTCCCCGTCTCCGAACGCCACTGGCACCCACCTCCGTATCGTCCGTTCGTTGCGCCTGATTCCCTCGAGAGGCTCGCCCTCGCTGGATGAAGATACGGCATCTCCCGCGAGTTGTCACGGAATCTTCCCGCTCCAGAGAGGATTGACAACGGCGCCCGTTCCCTCGAAAGTAGAAGCCGAACTCTGGAGCACCGCGGCTGCCCGATATGCCCCCGCAAGGCCGAGCGGCAGAAGGAGCGAGGATGATCCGAACCGACGACAAGACGACAGACCGATGCATCAATGCACTACGCTTCCTCGCGTGCGACGCAATCGAGAAGGCCCATTCCGGACATCCGGGGCTGCCCCTCGGCGCAGCCCCGGCCGCCTTCACCCTGTGGACGCGCCACCTGCGATATGATCCGACCGACCCCTCGTGGGCAGATCGGGATCGCTTCGTCCTCTCAGCCGGTCATGGCTCGGCGCTCCTGTACGCTCTGCTCCACTTGACGGGCTATGACGTTCCCCTCTCCGAGCTCGAATCGTTCCGCCAGTGGGAAAGCCTCACCCCCGGTCACCCGGAGAGCCACGTCACGCCAGGTGTGGAGGTGACGACCGGCCCCCTTGGGCAAGGCCTCGCCAACGCTGTCGGGCTCGCGGTCGCGGAGGCACACCTTGCCGCCACCTTCAATCGTCCCGGCCACTCGATCGTCGATCACACGACCTACGTGATCGTCGGAGACGGTGACCTGATGGAGGGCGTCGCCTACGAAGCGTGCGCTCTCGCCGGCCACCTGAAGCTCGGCAAGCTGATCGTCCTGTTCGATTCGAATCGGATCTCGCTCGCCGGTTCCTCGTCTCTCGCGACCTCCGAAGACATCGTGGCTCGTTTCGTGGCCGCCGGTTGGCAGCCGGTCACCGTCGGAGACGGGAATGACGTCGATGCGATCGACCGCGCGATCGACTCCGCGAGAACGGAGACCGACAAGCCTTCACTCGTCGTTCTCCCGACAGTCATCGGCTTCGGATCTCCGAAGAAACAGAACACCTTCGGGGCGCACGGGGCACCGCTCGGCCCCGATGAACTAGCAGCAGCGAAGAGGGCCCTCGACTGGCCGGTCGATCCTCCGTTTCACATTCCGGACGACGTCCGTTCGTTCTTCGATCGGCTTCGCCAGCAAGTCGCTCGGCCGCACGACGAGTGGCGAAGCCGCTTCGACGCATTCCGAAGGGAGCACCCCGCCCTGGCTTCCGAGTTCGAACGCCGCGTCGCCGGGAAGCTTCCGACCGACTGGGCGACGTTCATCCCCTCGTTCAAACCGCATCCGAAGGGCATGGCGACACGAAAAGCTTCCGAAGCGGTCCTGCAGGCTGTCGCCCCGCACGTACCCGAATTGATCGGCGGTTCGGCGGATCTGAATCCGTCGACGTTCACATGGCTCAAGGGGTACGGAGACCTTCAGGCGCCCGGAGAACGCCCGGACGATGTGCAGGGGGCCGTCGGCGATGCGTGGGACTACAGCGGGCGGAACGTGCATTTCGGCGTCCGCGAGCACGCGATGGGGGCCATCGTCAACGGCATCGCGCAGCACGGCGCGCTGATCCCCTACTCGGCGACGTTTCTTGTCTTCGCGGATTACATGCGCCCACCGATCCGGCTCGCCGCCCTCAGCCGATACCCATCGATCTTCGTGTTCACGCACGACTCGATCGGAGTTGGCGAGGACGGCCCGACACACCAGCCGGTCGAGCAGATGATGAGCCTCCGCCTGATCCCGGACCTGGTCGTGTTGCGCCCGGCCGACGCCAACGAGACCGTCGTAGCGTGGCGGATCGCCATCGAGCGACGCGACGGGCCGACCGTGCTCATCTTCTCGCGACAGGCGCTTCCGACGTTCGATCGAGCGCACGTTGCTCCGGCCGACGGCGTCCGCCGCGGCGGATACGTCCTCTGGGAATCATCTCCGGCTCCGCAGCTGGTCCTGATCGCGACGGGATCCGAGGTTCAACTCGCACTCGCTGCGGCCCGCAGACTGGCCGAACGGGGACATGCCGTTCGCGTCGTCTCGTTCCCGAGCTGGGAGCTGTTCGAGGAGCAGAACGATGCGTACCGCCGGTCGGTTCTCCCTGACGGAATCGATCGCCGGATTGCGATCGAGGCCGGACGAGGCCTCGGATGGGAGCGATACATCGGCTCAAGAGGTCGGATCCTGTCCGTGGATCGCTTCGGAGCAAGCGCTCCAGGAAGCGAACTCTTCCGCAGATTCGGCCTGACCGCCGAAGCGATCATCGAGACGGCCGAGGAACTTCTCGCAAGCTAGAAGCTCCAAGGGATCTATCCCATGTCCGCACGAGGAGAATACGGACGCGCACTGCGCACCTTTTCGGCGTGCTGGCGAGCATCCCCACACTCGTGACGGCAGCTTCAGCCCTTCCAATAGGGATTCTCCTTCCGCGGTTCGGGTACCGCCGGGGTCTCCTTGCGTCGGGCGGCCTGTTCGCCGCCGCGTTCATCGCCTGGGCGTTCTTCCCGGTGGCCCCGGTGTTGATCGCGGGGAGCGTGCTCGCCGGTCTCGCGCCCTCGCTGTTGTTCATCACGTCGTCTCCCCTGATGGTGGCCGTCAGCACACGGGAGAACCGGACACACCTGTTCGGCGTGCAGTTCGGGCTGAACACGCTCGTTGGCGTCATCGCCAACCTCGTCGGCGGGCACCTGCCGAGGCTGTTCGCTGGAGCCTTCGACTTCCCGATGGAATCACCGATCCCCCTATCGCGCCGTTTTCCTCGTCGCGATGGCCCTCGCAGCCTCCGCCATCGTCCCCATCGCGCGACTCCGCGGACTCGGTGGAGAGAAGAACGACCCTCCAATCGGAGTTCGACACATCGCCAGCCACTGGCCGACGTTCGCGAAGCTTCTCACTATTCAATTGGCAGGCGCTCTTGGGGCCGGGATGTTGATGCCGTTCGTCAACGTCTTCTACAAGCTTCGCTTCGACCTTCCTGATCCGACCCTCGGCACGCTCTTCTCGATCTCATCACTGATGACCGGGATCGCGGCATTCGCCGCACCACCGATTGCGAAGCGAATCGGCAAGGTACGGACGGTCGTCCTCACGTAGGCTCTCTCCTTGCCGTTCCTCGTCGCGATGGGTTTCGCTCCGTCGTTTGACATTTCCGCCGCCGGGTTCCTGATCCGCACGGCGCTGATGAACATGAACACGCCGGTGTTCATGGCATTCACGATGGGACTCCTCCCGGGAGAGCTGCGTCCGTTGGCGTCGAGCCTGCTGACGCTGACGCTCAACGCAGGGTGGGCCATCTCGTCCGGACTGAGCGGATGGATTCAGGTTTCCGTCGGCTTCTGGCCGCTGTTCGTAATCACAGAATCTCTCTACGCGACAGCGACCCTGCTGACGTACGTCTTGTTCCGAAACGCAAGAGAACTTCCAGAGCCCCGAATCGTCGAGCAGCTCTACGTCGACGAGGAAGAGCCCGTCTAGATCGGCTACGCCGGCACGATCGTCAAGCCGAAGCAGCTCGCGCGTCAGCTTTCGCCGTCGGGCGCCGGGCGAAACCTCCCGATCGATCGGTAGCGCTCGTAGCGCGCGCTGACCAACTCGCCGATCGGACGCACGGCGAGCTCGTCCAGCTGCTTGGCAAGCTCGTCCTTGAGCGCGCTCGCCGTGCGCGGGAAGTCCTTGTGTGCCCCGCCCAGAGGCTCTGGGACCAAAGCGTCGACGAGGCCCAGCTCCTCAAGGTGGGCGGCGGTCAGATTGAGAGCCGCGGCGGCCTCCTTCGTTCGCTCCTTGTCTTTCCACAGAATGGCGGCCGCTCCCTCGGGGCTGATCACTGAGTAGATCGCATTCTCAAGCATCACCACCCGATCGGCGACGCCGATCGCCAAGGCTCCGCCAGATCCTCCTTCTCCGATGACGACCGCCACGATCGGGACACGCAGGCGGGACATCGCGAGAAGGCTCTCGGCGATCGCCCCACCGATGTTCAGCTCCTCAGATTCGAGCCCGGGATACGCTCCCGGAGTGTCGATCAACGTGATCACCGGGAACCCGAATCTCTCGGCCAAAGCCATCACTCGGACGCCCTTCCGATATCCTTGCGGTCTAGACATCCCGAAGAAGCGCTCCTTGTTCTCCTCGGTCGAGCGTCCCTTTTGCTGTGCGAGAACGACAACGCGCCGTCCGTCGAACCGAGCAAGCCCTGCGAGCAACGCCCGATCGTCTCCGGCGATCCGGTCACCGTGCAGCTCGTAGAACCCACCGAAGATCTCCCCGATGTAGTCGAGCGCGTACGGCCGCTTCGGGTGCCGTGCAAGGCGAACCCGCTCCCAGTCGCTCAGCGATGAGTAGAGCTCACGTCGCAAGTCCTCGAGCTTCTTCTCGAGTCGCGTGATCTCCTTGCCGAGGTCCATGCCGTCGACTTCGTCCAGCTTCCTGAGCTCCTCGATCTTCGCCTCGAGGAGGTCGAGCGTTCGTTCGTCACTCATGCTGGCTCCGCGAAGAACCCGAGCAGGGTCGCCAATTCGTCGCGCAGGTCCTCGCGATTGACGACCCGGTCTACGAAGCCGTGTTCGAACGCGAAGGCGTCCGTTTGGAAGTGCGGCGGAAGCTCCTGCGCAATCGTGCTTTGAATCACTCGGCGTCCTGCGAACCCGATCATCGCACCCCGCTCGGCGATGATGACGTCCCCCAGACTTGCGATCGACGCCTGCACGCCGCCCGAAGTTGGGTAGGTCATCACCGATACGAACGGCAGACCCTCGTCGGCCAGCCGCTGTCGGACCGCCGCCGTTTTCGCCATCTGAAGCAGCGAGAACAGCCCTTCCTGCAGCCGAGCCCCGCCTGACGAGGAGACGAGGATGAACGGATACCGCTCTTCAACGGCCGTCTCGATTGCCCGGCAGATCTGTTCCCCAACGACCGATCCCATGCTCCCGCCGACGAAGCGAAAATCCATCACCGCAATCACGATCGGGATCTCGTTGATCCTCGCCTGCCCGAGGATGATTGCATCGGCCATGCCCGTCTTCTCCTGCGCCTCCGCGATCCGCTCCGTGTAGGGTTTTCGGTCGACGAACTCCAGTGGATCGTCGGCCATGATCGCCTCGGCGCCGTCGACGAAGCTGCCCTCGTCAACGAGGGATTCGATCCGCTCCGCCGCCGTGTGAAAGAAGTACTCCCCGCATCCGGGGCAGATGTTGTGGTTCTCGCGAACACGGCGCTTGAAAACGAGCTCCCCGCACGACTTGCACTTCATCCACAGCGATTCGTCGCGTTCTTGGTCGACGTCGACGCGCACATACTGCCTCTCTTTGAAGATCGCCATCGTTCACCCCCTACGAGCGGCGGCGGAAGAGAGACCGAAACCGTTTCGGTTCATCCTCTTCCTGGTCCTTCTCGTACTTCAGGCTATCCGGTAGCGCAGAGCCGCTGGACACGACCATCGACAGAGCATCTTCCACCGGCATATCGACGTAGGTCACAAGCCGCTTCGGAATGATCAGCATGTAGCCCGACAATGGATTCGGCGCCGTCGGGGCGTACACGAGCAAGCACTCTTCCCCGGTCAGATCCTGGATTTTCCCGAGGTTCTCGTTTGTCACCAATCCAAGCGCGTTGACCCCCTCTTTGGGAAACTCGAACATCACGACCTTCTGGAACGAAGACGTGTCCGAGCGGTTCAGGAGGGCATTCGAGAACTGCTTGAGCGTCCCGTACATCTTCCGGATCCCGGGAACCGCGAAGAAGATGCGCTCGAAGTAGTAGTGGAGGGTTCGGCCGAGCACGTTGCGAGTGATGACACCGATGATGAGGATGATCAAGATCGTCACGAAGACGCCGAGTCCCGGAATCCACCGGCCGAGGGCACGCTCGACGGTCATCCCGAAGGGCGTGTTCTCTCCGACAAGCCCGTCGATCAAGCGGAACAGGAACCAGAGGATGTAGACGGTCGCGCCCACCGGCAGAATCGCCAGGAGGCCGCTGACGAACATCGTCCGTAGCCAGACGAAGAGCCGCCTCATGGGATCTGGTTCCCTTCTTGGTTTTGACCGCGGATGCACACGATTCCGGCATTATAGGTCACCCGAGTATGATACGACCATGGCCGGACGATCAGCTTCTCGCCAGATCCTGTTGGGGGCACTCGGCATTCTGGCCTTGCTCTACGGTGGTCTGGTCTCGATGCGGGTCCTATGGCCGGTAGATTTCGTGGACATTGTGCTCCGCGAAGCAGCCGAAAGGGCGCTCGATCCCGACCTGATCGGCGCCGTGATCTACGCAGAGAGCCGATACGATCCCGATGCCATTTCGCCTCGCGGAGCCCTAGGACTGATGCAGATCATGCCCGAGACGGGCGTCTGGATTGCACAACAGCTGGGTCTCCCCGCGAACAGCAACTTGCTCAACGTCGAGTTGAACGTCCGTTTCGGCGCCTGGTACCTGCGGCAGCTACTCGACCGATTCGATGACCTGGAGACTGCTCTCGAAGCGTACAACGCCGGCCCATCGAACGTCGAAGCGTGGCAAGCCGAGGGGGCCGGCCCGTTCCCCGAGACGAGTGCTTTCACGCGCCGTGTCCTGACCACACGCCCGATCTATCGCTTCTACTTCCGCTTCCCGCGTCTGATCCGGATCACGCCATCGGTCTCGTTCTAGCGTTGCAAGGGATCGGCCGGTGAGCTAGACTCCGGGTCGATTTCGAGCCGCCACAAACAGGAGGTCTGCAAGTGCCAGACGCTACACAATGGGTTAAGCAAGATCCAAACGGGGAGAATGTCTTCTGGCCGACGGAAGAGATGAAGGCGAGGACGTGGATCTCCGATGCATCGATCTACGAGGAAGCCAAGGCCGATCCCGAGGGGTTCTGGGCCGAACGAGCCGAGGAGCTTCATTGGTTCAGGAAATGGAATACCGTCTACGAATACGCACCTCACGCATACAAGTGGTTCGTGGGTGGGACGCTGAACCTTTCGTACAACTCGCTCGACCGCCACATCGAGGCAGGACGCGGAGACCACGTGGCACTGATCTGGGAGCCAGAGCCGTTGGAGCAGGAGGGCGTCAAACTCACCTACAAGGAGCTGCACGAGGAGGTCTGCAAGTTCGCCAACGTGCTCAAGACCCTCGGCGTCGCCAAGGGAGACCGCATCGGGATCTACATGCCGATGATCCCCGAAGCTATCGTCGCGATGCAGGCCTGTGCACGGATCGGCGCTCCGCACTCGGTCGTCTTCTCGGCGTTCAGTCCGGATTCGCTCCGCGACCGCATGGTCGATGCCGGCGCCAAGGTCCTCATCACCGCCGACGGCTACTACCGCCGCGGCAAGGCGATCAACCTGAAGAAGAACGCCGACATCGGGGTTGAGAACTCGCCGGTCGAGAAGGTTGTCGTGGTGAATCGTTTGGGCGGCGAGATCGAGCTGGCACCCGGACGCGACTTCGTGTACCAAGAGCTGATGGCCGATGCTTCGCCCGACTGTCCGGCCGAGGAGATGGACGCCGAAGACCTTTCGTTCCTTCTCTACACGTCCGGAACGACAGGAAAGCCAAAGGGAATCATGCACACCACCGGCGGGTACGCCGTCCAGGCGCACACCACCGGCAAGTGGAACTTCGACATGCACGAGGGCGATGTCTTCTGGTGCACGGCCGACGTTGGCTGGATTACAGGTCACACCTACATCAACTACGGCCCGCTGATGAATGGCGTGACGACTCTCCTCTACGAAGGGTCGCCCGACGTCCCCGACTTCGGACGCTTCTGGGCGATCATCGAGAAGCACAAGGTCACCCAGCTCTACACGGCGCCGACCGCCATCCGCATGTTCATCAAGTGGGGCGACGAATGGCCGAAGAAGCACGATCTCTCGAGCCTGCGAATCCTCGGCACCGTCGGCGAACCGATCAACATCGACGCGTGGCTCTGGTACTTCCAGACCATCGGAGGCGGGCGCTGCCCGATCATCGACACGTGGTGGCAGACCGAAACCGGAGCCAACATGGTGAACAGCCTTCCCGGGATCGGTCCGTTCGTGCCGACGGTCGCCGGGCGGCCATTCCCAGGCATCCTCGGCGACATCCTCGATTCCACCGGGCAGCCTCTTGGAGCCAACGAGGGCGGCTACTTGGCCATCTTCAGTCCTTTCCCGCCTGCGCTCACGCGCGGCATCTACAAGGATCCCGAGCGTTTCAAGGTCCAGTACTACGCCGAGTACGGCCCGGAGAAATACTTCACCAGCGATGGGGCCCGCAAGGATGAGATGGGGAACATCCGGATTACCGGGCGCGTCGACGATGTGATGAATGTCGCCGGGCACCGTCTCGCGACGGCCGAGGTCGAGAGTGCGCTCGCGCAGAACGACAAGGTGAGTGAAGTGGCCGTTGTCTCGAGGCCACACGAGTTGAAGGGCGAAGTCCCGATCGCGTTCGTCCTCCTTCGCAAGGGCGTGGAGCCCTCCGAGGACATCACGAAGGAACTCATGGGGACGGTCAATCAGGTGATCGGCCCAACCGGTAGACCGGAGCGCATCATCTTCGCGCCCGACGTCCCGAAGACGCGAAGCGGCAAGATCATGCGCCGCGTTCTGAAGGCGCTCGTGCGCCACGAGCCCGTCGGCGACCTCACAACGCTTCAGAATCCGGAGAGCGTCGCCGAGCTGAAGCAGCTCGTCGAAGCGGGAGAGTAGGCCACCGGACGACGTCGCCTCCGTGGCAGCGCAAACATCGAAGAGCGGGGCCGGTTCATCGCCGTCCCCGCTTTCTCTTCTCCGCAGCTGGGGTGACCTCTTCGGTCCACCCAGTCAGGAGAAACTACTACGACTTGTTCTCCTCGCTGCTCAGGTACTGCATGATCGCCTCAACGACGAGATAGTTGACGGACCGATCTCTCTTGTCTCCAAGCTTCATCAGGCGCTCCACAGGGCTCTGCTCCATCTTGCTCTGCGGAATGTAGATACTCAGCTTGTCCGTCGGTTTTCTGATAACCATGTTTCCACCTCCCAGTGTTCGTTCCCAAGCTACGGTGTGCTTGTGGACGTGTTGTAATGATACTACCTCACTGGCGCGCTTTCCGGACAAGCTTCAACGTGAGGACCCGCGCGTCGCTCCCGGGAAAGCGCCGTTCTCATCTGTCTACTCAAACGCTTCTCCTTGCGGCCCGTCTTCGTCCCAGCCGGCGAGCGTATGGACGACACCGATAGACGAGGAGCACGCGGCAAGGGAGGCTGCCGCGCGCCCCTCGAGAGACGTATCCTGCGGAGGTGATGCAGAACGCACAGAGGCTAGCACTCAGACGTGGCGGATCGATGAAGTTTCCTCGTGCAAGTTGCGTCGGTCCTGTCGAGGTTTCGTGAACGTCTTCACCGGTCTTTCCACAGCCACTCACTGAACCTTCGTGTCCATGGAGATTGCACGCCTACATCTCGGACGACGATTGCGAAGCCGCCGTGAGATTCGTGTGAGCAGGCGAGCTCTTGCGGCACCGGCAATCGGTGGCTTCACGAGGATTGACGCTCGCGAGACGGGAAGTGTGGCATAATGGCAACGTGGTGGTGGGTTCTCTTCTCGTACAAGGAACCAGGGCGGCCGCACGCGCTCTACGCCTCTCACGCACAGCACCGCCCACACCACCACGGTTCTTTCCGTGACACATGTCACGTTTATCGGGCAGTAGAAAGCTGTGCCCGCGCTTCGCAATCCTTGGCATTTGCACACCATTCGGTGGCGCACTACACTGTTTCAGTGAGGGGGGGGGGGGGGGGAGATCAGGTGCTTTCCGCTTGGTGATTGCCCTACGCGCACCAGCTTTGCTATGATGAGCATGTGAGCAAGGCGAATAGGGCTACAGCATTCTTCAGGAGCAAACGCCTCGTGGCGTTTGTCGAGTGGATCATCTTCACCGTGATCGTTGGCGCTTCCCCGATCCTGCTCGATTTACTCCTTCGTAGAACGACAGCTTCGTTTGCGCTCGACGGATTTCTCGCAAGAGGCGATCTCTTGGTTGTGGGGGCTTTGCTTGCGGGCACGGCCTTTGGCCGCATCTGCATGAGCCGACCGAAGTGGTGGCCTCCACTCGTATCTGGGTTGCTCGGGTTCGGATGTTTCGTCGTAGTCTTTCTTGCGATTTTCCTCTATCTGGTCCGCTGGGGCGGGATCTACGTGCCGCTGACGGACGCGCAGCTCGCTGAGTATGTGAAGTGGCTTGTCTTGGCGTCGGTTGCGAATTCCAGTATTGTCATGACCGTTGCAGTGGAGGCTTGAATGGAGATAGGGCTCTACCTGGGCATCTTTGTCAGCGTGGCCGCGAGCATCGCTGCCGGGGTCGTCGCCGCACGTCACCAGTCCGAGCACGCGAGGAAGAAGAAACGCCACAGAGAGGCCGAGTACGTGGACGGATCTCAGGGCTTGGCAACAAGCGCCAGTTCAACAACCGTGGAGCTTAGAAGCGGCGATGAGGAAGCTACTCCTCGGTCTTTGTCCACTGGGGCAGGGTAGGCTGTTCTTCGCTGAACTCAACGTGTAGAGGCATCCGAGTTAGCAGCACTCCATCTGCGGCCACATCAAACCAGTACATGCCCTCTTCCCAGAAGGCGAATCCGAGGTGAACATGAATGTTCACTCCCGTTCCTCGTTCCTTGAGCCGAATTGTCCTTCCCATCTTGGCTGCCTTGATCCCGCTTGGCGTTGTGCATTGAATCGTGATCTCACAGTTTCGGGGCTTCGAGTCTGACTTCAGGATGACATACAGCACGGGATGTGCAGCACGTGGCTCCTCCCGAGTTGGTAACTTCCCGTCTACGGGATAGGCGATTATCCGGTCGTGTATTCGGACTGCTGATTCGACGCGGTCGTTCTCTCGTAGAACCTTCTCGCAGAAGACTGCTCCCGCAAGGAGCGGAGGCTTGGGCTTGCGCTTGGTCTTTGCCTTGGCTTTGGGCTTCTCAATCATTGCGCCACATTCCTGCAAGCATGTTGACTCAGAATACCTGCGGGATGGCGAAGAAAGCAAGGCTCACAGGCTCGATCTTCAGGTTCCGTGCTTGTTCTTCTTTCGGGGCCTATCCCAGTACGGGTTCTTGCACTTCGGGCACACAAGAGGCTTCTCTCTCTTGTTGCGCGGCACCCACTCGTGCCCACATCGCTCGCACCGATAACCTTTCAGCATGATCTCAGCCATAGTCTCGGGAAGGTACTACCGTTAGGGGTATAAGTCAAGGGGAACCCGTAGGGGTTGACATCCGTTTACCTTTCCGTATAATACTCTACGGTGATGTCCCGTGGAGAAAATCAAGAGCCTAGCCGAAGCACAGCGAGAGTTCTCTACTCAACACAAGTGCGAGGAGTACCTAGCCCGTCGCCGATGGCCGAACAGTGTCACCTGCCCTCGATGCGGCCGCAAGCATCAGCACTACATGCCGCGATACCGCAAGTGGTACTGCAAGCACTGCGACTACCAATACAGCGTCACGGCTGGCACGATCTTCCACGGCACAAAGCTACCGCTCACGAAATGGATGGTCGCCCTCTGGTTCCTCTGCCACTCTCCGAAAGGCTGTTCGGCCAAACAGCTAGAGCGGATCCTTGGCGTTCACTATGAGACAGCGTGGAGCATGGCGCATCGCATCCGCAGGGCGATGGCCGAAGATGTCAACATGAAGATGCTGTCCGGAGAGATCGAGCTTGACACGGCAGTCATCAAGGCTGATGGCGGCACTGCTCCAGGAAACATGGCCCAGGACTCCATGCACGTGCTGGGCATCGTCGAACGAGGCGGAGCCCTGCGTCTGTTCGTCCTTGAACGTCTCTGGAAGTCGAACATCGAGCACATCGTGGAAGACACCCTCTACGAGGTCGAAACCATCTACACCGACATGTGCCAGGAACTTCGGTTCCTGGGCGGCCTATACCCGCATGAGATGGTCCACCACTGGCTGACGTACGTCGATGGCAGAGCCCACGTGAACAACTGCGAGAACGTGTTCAGCCTCTTCAAGCGTGGCCTGCTAGGCCTGTTCCATCACGTGTCAGCGAAGTACCTACAGGCCTACCTCGACGAGTTCGCGTTCAGATACAGCCATAGGCATGAGAAGGGCGCGTTGATGGATCTAGTGTTGGCTAGTTGTGCGGCCTAGGGCTTCTCCCGGTCCAGGTACTGGAGGATTGCCTCCACGACCAGGTAGTTGACCGAACGATCCTTCTTCTCGCCTAGCTTGATGAGTCTTTCTACGGGTTTCTCGGCCATTTTCTTCTGCGGAATGTAGATCGACAGCTTGTCGAGCATTTGCTTCCGTTGGGGCATTGAGTCCTCTTTCTCTGCGAGTGATGGGCGAGATGCTATTCGCTGGCTGAGTGCGTGTCAAAGAGGGAGGTGATCTACATGAACGATATCAACCGTTTCCGAGGTGAGATTGAACGTCGCTACAAGCAACACCCCACGGGGTGCGGTGGCTCCTTTGGCGAGATCCTGGGCTTCGAGCTACATGAAGGCGATCTAGACGAGTTCCTAGACTATGATGCGTCAATCGCCAAGAACGGGATTCACAAAGGCGTCTTCTTTACGGCGCTTGCCAAGAAGTGGGGAATCACCATGAGCTTCCTTGGCGAGGTGATCGCCGACCACTGTCAAGGGTGGGCCTAGCGGTTCTTGTGGTTCATCTCTTGGCACTTCTGGCAAAGGTGCTTGCCACCCCTGCCGGACACTCGGTTGCGAGGCTTGATGCTGCTGCCTGGACCGCACTTCGGGTTGTTATGGTAGACCTCAGTGTCCCGCTTCTTGGAATGCCATTCTCTGGCCGCCATCGTGTACCTCCTCTCGTTTGAATGCCCCAAGGATAACATGAGAGACGGGCGAGAGGCAATTGGTGCTGAGGCGGAGGGCTTGCTCTACTTGTACATTCTGTCAAGCATAGATGTCAGCCTGAGCAGTACAGCGGCCTGTTGTAACGAAGACAACAGGAACAGCACTGTGATGATTGTGGTCATCATGGACCGCCAGCCTCCTTTCGGCTTAGAGCCGGGAATCTTGCGACTCCCCTCTCGTCCCCTCCTAGAGGCATCTGGTCCCAGTGCGTAGGTAGTTCCCTCCGCCCCAGCTGCTATGCAGCGTAAGGATAACAGAAGAACTCCCTAGCAAGCGAACCGCTCAAGATCAATACAGCACTAGAGAATGGAGAACAGGGCTTTCCTATGCCCGATAAACGTGACACATGTCTCACGCAATCCTTCGGACTACCCGCGTTCTTAGCACCATGACGCAGAACCCGCATTGTGGACGTCAGGACAATGGCGGTGCTTTCCCCGCAGGCGGGGACGAACGAACAGGCACGAGATCTCGATCTGGCACGCGAGACGTCACCGCACCATGAGCCTTCGCTCGGAGGTTCTTCGTACGGGTGTGAATCACATTCCCAACCGCCACATGAAATCGCGTTCTCCGAGCCATTCCGAATGCATCCTCCTTAAGAAGAAGGATGGAGGGCGCGCAGTCCAGGTTCGACCGCCAAGAGCACGGTCGCCCTGTGCGCGCCCCGACGAAGGACACTGTCTGCCGGGGAACCCCAAGACGCCTCCCTCGGTCCGACCATCGCACGCAGCCGTTTCCCAGGATGAACGAGCAAGCATCCAATCTCCTCCCGGTTCGGCCAGCCGAGCGTTCTACATTCGGCCACCGAGGGGTCACATCGTGGCGCTAGTTCCCGCCCGGCTGGTACTTGACGGAGATCCATGCCGAGTCGCTGTGGTTCGAGGGGTCCTGATAGACAGCGATGATCGTGTCTCCCGACACGGCACTCAACGTCGGAATACAGTCGTTGGCGTAGATGGCCAAATCGATGCAGATGACCGAGATGAAGTCGCCGGTCGCCACGCCCGTCTCCAGCAGGTCGAACGCCGCCCAGCGGCCGTTGCGCGGATTCAGGACGTACACATTGGGTGAATCACCGTCATTGAAGATGTTCGTGTCGCCGAGCAAGCGGTTGATCGGATGTTCCAGTTCCGTCGCGGTCCCGCAGTTGAATTCGTTGAGCGCTCGCGGGCCGACCGGGAGGTTCTGCCCGCCGCCCCAGAAGCCGGCAATCTTCTCGCGGCGGTACTGGTCCTCGTCCTGATCCGGATCGATCACTTCGACGAACACACAGTCGCTATTCACGTCCCCGCTGACGCGGTTGCCACGACGGTCGAGGAAGTACATCTGCGTCGTCGTGCCGTCGAAGACCTGCGTGTCCGGAATCTTCACCACGTCAAAGGCAACGGCATTGCCCGCGCGGACCCGTTCGATCACCGGAGGGAACGCCGTGCCGGTGTCGAGGTCTCCCAACTCAGCCAGCGATGACATAGCGTAGACGGCTCCGTTGTAGCGTGCGTAGATCGAGTCCTCGTTGAACGCCTCGATTCTCCAGTTGTCCAGCTGAAGCTGGAATCCGCCCCGCGAGTCGGCCAGACCGACACCCAGCGTGTCCCACACCGGCAACAGCTGCATCCCGGCAAACGTGGAGAAGACTGGCGAGTTGGCACTAGACGAGTTTGCACCACTCTCGTCAAGGATCACCCACTCGCTATCGCCTCCGCCGTGGGGGTTACAGATCTCCACCACGACCTGCTCGGGATAGTAGTTCTCGTTCGCGTCGGCATCGGTGACTTCTACGTAGACGGGATCGCGCCCGATCCAGTACACCTCCTGGCCGGCGCGATCGTGGTCCGTGAGCGCGATTTCCGGGTGCTCGTGTTCTTCGATGTAGGCCGTGGCCAGAGCGAAGTCATCGAAGTCATTGGGATCGAGGTAGTAGGCCGCCAGCACATCACGAGCCTGCAGGCTGACGAAGCCGAGATCGCCTGCGACGTTGTTCAAGGCCAGTCGAAAGATTCCCGTGTCCGCGCCCGTCTCCTGCGCGTAGTGCGCGACGCGCGTGATTCCGTCACGGGCACTGGTGTCGAACTCCACCACATTGCCTTCTGTCGGGTACTGGACGTAGTAGACGGAATCCGGGTTCGAGCTGCTGTAGATGTTGTGCCAGCGGATCGGCTCACCGACTGGAACCCCCCGACGATCCACACCGCCCCCTCGGAGGAGCGCGTTGAAGTTGGCCGGACTGCCTTCGGCAACCGGGTTCCATGACCCGGGGTTGACCAGGATGAACACCGGCACGTACTCGACTTCGGTGGGGCTCAGGTTCTCATCGACGTCCGTTACGGTTATCGTTGCCGATCGAGCACCATCCGCGTACACATCTTGATCCCAGGAGATCGTTGCCCGGGCGTCCAGGATCTTTGCCATCGTCAATGCCACGTCGGTCTCGTCATCCGGATCCTGGTACAGGCCCACGATGGTGTCCATGTTCTCGAAGCGACCATCCAGACCAAGCTGAAGGCGCTCGCCGTCGAGGTAGACGTAGTCTCCGTGGATGAAATCCGAGCCGCCCGTGTGCGTGTTCCCAGACGAGTCGCTGTAGCTCTCCCGGTCCCCGATTCTGAGGCTCCTACAGCTCACGAAGAGCCCCGTGTCGGTATCCGTCTCCTCAAGGAAATCCGAGTGTTCACCTGCGACGGTCGCATCGGATCCGTAGTACCCGCCGGTGTCCCAGTTCACGCAAGCGCCGGTGTGCGGATCCATGATCACAACGTTCGCCCAGATTCTGTCTCGGACGCCGCGATCGGTGTTCTGATCCGGATCGTGAACAACCACCCAGACGCTGTCACCCTCCTGGATCTGCGTGATCCTGTTCTCTCCGGCCTCGTCGCTCGTGAAGAACATCTCTGATGTGCCGGCCCACACGGTCAGTGCAGCCAACATAAGGAGCGCCACGATCCCCGACACGCATCTCAACCACCTATCGCTCACCCATTCCTCCTTGCCAATAGCGCTCGATCGCCCTCTTCGGTTGTCCCTCTCGTCTCTAACCTTCCTCCGCTGCTCCGCCCACCCCCTGGCGTCACTCTAGATCACATAGACTCTGCCGGCAAGTCTCCATCACAAGTGATATGAGTGGTCTTTCCTTGGGCCTCACGGGCTTGCACCAATTCCCAGCGGCCAGTCAACGAGAGCTCCCGACGCCCGGTCCGCCAAACGAGAGTGTGGCCGTCTTTCGTTGGAGTCAATCCGCCATCGCACGATGAGCCCCCTGGCTTCGGCCAGACCCTCGAATCAATGAACGTTCAGGCACTCGTTGAGGAGCCTCCGGTGGAGACTCTCGGTCGTTGCGTTCTTCGCCGATCGCCCTGGAGTGGCTACAGCGGGCAGTCTACCAACGCGTGAGAGTAGTGTTTTCTATCCGCTACGCTGTGTTGAACCGGAGAACAGGATGCCTTGACTTCACGGACACGCAACGGCAAGATCGCCTAGCGGGTGGTATCGTGAAGCCGGATTACAGCAAGGGACAAGCGAAACGGCCACCGGGCCGGACGGCAGGCTATCCAATGGTGCACGCACTATGGATGCTGCCTCTTCTTGTGGTTGCGATGAGCGGGGCACTGCTCGCAGTTGGCGTCGAGCCCGAGATCGACGTACAAGGAAACGGCGTGTCGATCGTCAACGGGGACATCGCGCCGTCGGTGGCCGACGATACCGAGTTCGGCAACGCCGAAATCAACACCGGCACGGTCACACACACGTTCACGATCGAGAATACCGGCTTGGGCGCCCTCAACCTGAGTGGGGCGCCGCTCGTTGACATCACGGGGGATCTTACCGGCGAGTTCACGGTCAGCGCCGTTCCGACGACCCCCGTCGCAGCCGGTGGAGGAACGACGACGTTCGATGTGACGTTCGATCCTAACACGACCGGCCTGAAGACCGCCACCCTCGCCATCGCCAACGACGATTCGGATGAGAACTCATACATCTTCGACATTCAAGGGACCGGCGTGCTGGCACCGGAGATGGATGTTCAGGGGAACGGCGTGTCGATCGTCAACAATGCGACGACACCCGCGGTGGCCGACGATACCGAGTTCGGCAACGCCGACATCGTCACCGGCGCGGTCACACACACGTTCACGATCCAGAACACCGGCTCACTTGCCCTCAACTTGACGATCGCACCGGGCGCTCGCATCTTGGCGGATGCTGACGGCGCATTCACCGTCACGGCCGCTCCGACCACGCCCGTCGCCGCCGGTGGAGGAACGACGACGTTCGATGTGACGTTCGATCCGAATACCGTGGGGACGAAGACTGCGTGCGTCGACATCAACAACGATGACGCGGATGAGACCCCGTACTTCTTCCTAATTCGAGGAACGGGAACGGCTGTGCCCGAGATCGACGTACAAGGAAACGGCGTGTCGATCGTCAACGGGGACATCGCGCCGTCGGTGGCCGACGATACCGAGTTCGGCAACGCCGAAATCAACACCGGCACGGTCACACACACGTTCACGATCGAGAATACCGGCTTGGGCGCCCTCAACCTGAGTGGGGCGCCGCTCGTTGACATCACGGGGGATCTTACCGGCGAGTTCACGGTCAGCGCCGTTCCGACGACCCCCGTCGCAGCCGGTGGGGGGACGACGACGTTCGTCGTGACGTTCGATCCGAGTGCGGTCGGCCTGCGGACAGCGAAGGTCAGCATCGCCAACGATGATGGGGACGAGAACCCATACGACTTCGACATCCAGGGAATGGGAGTTACGCCGGAGATCGACGTACAAGGAAACGGCGTGTCGATCGTTGATGGGGCTACGCCGCCCGTGGCAGGGAACGATACCGAGTTCGGCAACGTGAATGTTGTCAGTGGCGCACTCGTACACACGTTTACGATCCTCAACACCGGTTCAGCGAACCTCAACCTGACGGGTGCACCGCTTGTCGCCGTTGGGGGCGCCCACGTTGGCGACTTCACGGTCGCAGCCGGTCCAACGACTCCCGTTACCGCAGGTGGGGGCACGACGACGTTCCAAGTGACGTTCGATCCGCTATACACGGGACGACGGACGGCAACCGTCACCATCGCCAACGACGATTCGGATGAGAGCTCATACACCTTCGACATTCAAGGGACAGGGGTGTTCGTGCAACCACCCGGAGGCGTTGGCGTCAGCGGCCCTGCAGCTTCCACGAGCGCTGCATCTGGCGTCACCCAGAACGCCGCAACTCTGCACGGGGTCGTCAATGCCAACAACTCGTCGACGACCGCCCGCTTCCAGTACGGTGCGGGGAACGGCAGCGACACCGCCTCCGCTGCACTAGACGTTGTGTACACCGACACTGTTCCGGCCGGCGAGAACCCTGTGACCGGTTCCGTCTTGACGGCCGTCAGCGCGGTCATCGATGGGCTCACCGCCAACACCACCTATCACTTCCGCGTCGTGGCCGACAATGCCAAAGGCACAACCTACGGTCTGGACGCGACCTTCACCACGGCCGTGCGGTTCGTCGGCAACGTCCTCAACGATGGCGTGCTTGACCTGCTTGACGTGCGGCTGTGTGCACAGATGGCGGTCGGAGATGTCGTGGGCAGTGCTGAGCAGCGGGCCGCCGCCGACGTCGACGGCGACGGCGATGTCGATATGGAAGACGTGATCGTTCTTTCCGAGTATGTCCTCGGCATTCGGACGACGCTTCCCTAGGGGAGGGTGGACGTGATCGCGAGGAGAATTCCGAAGCAAGCGAACCCGCGCTTGGCAAGCTTCGCTCTGTTGCTTGTCGGCCTCGTTGTGTTCCTGAGTGCCTGCAGTGGAAGCTGGTTCACTCCTGAGGAAGAGGCAGGCCTCATCGTGAGGGCTCCCATGCTGGTGGGCGAGACGTGGGAAGTCGTGATCTCGGTGGCCAACATCCCGCACGGCGGGCTGGCAGGGATCCACATCGATCAGGGCGGCATCACAACGGAGAACGTAGACGAGAGCACGATGGCCGCTAGCGGGATGAACGGGTTCGTGGTAACGGCGCAGGATTACACCGATCCCGAACCCAAAGGAACACTCATCGCGGTCAACCCGTCGGAAGCGATCACCGGCGGCAAGATCCTCAAGTTCACGTTCCAGGCAACCGGAGAGAATCCCGTCGTGACCCTCGACAAGAGCAAGGTGACGTTGTCCACTGATCTGGGCATCTTCGTAACCTCGTGGGAGCTTTCGACGACCGGCAACACGCCGTGAGGCACGGCTGATTGGCGAATGGCGCAGTTCCCGTGAAGCGCAGCTCCTGCAACCGACTGCAATCGCAGCATTCAGAGGCGGGAATCCTCGAAGAGATCTAGCCGCCCGACTCAACTCCGATCGGAGTATTCAGGTTCACGATGGAACGCAAGCCTGGATCGAACCGAAGCAGCGCCTCTTCAGGCACTTCCCGGACCCGCATGAGAGGGTAGAGCGCCGCGATCTTCAGCACGCCGTTCTCAATCAGCTTCTCGATCGGCCCAATGCACGTCGTTCGATACGCGGCGCAGAGCGGCTCGTAGAAACCTCGGGCGATGGGAACGACAACGTCAGCGGCACTCGCTTGGCTCAGCAAGTGCTCGACCAGCTTCGGCTCGACGTGAGGCATGTCGCAGGCGACGATGAAGGTGAGGCCGGTCCGCGAGGCCGTCAGTCCTCCGTGGATGCCGATGAAGGCACCCCGCCCGCAGTAGCGGTCCTCCGTAACGCGAACGCCGTCGGGAACCGACGAAACGTCGCAGCCGACGACGATCGTCTCGAAGAACAGGCTGCCGAGCCGCGCGTGAAGATGTGAGAGTACGCCTCGGCCTTGGATCGTGAGTTCGTGCTTGGGAAATCCCATCCGCTTCGACTCGCCGCCGGCAAGGATGATCAGCGTCGCCGGCTCGCGAGTCACAGTCCGATCCTCCAACCGTGGGTGTAGACGTTGAGTCGTTCATCCCGCACGAAGCCGCAGAGACAGATGTTCAATTGCTCGGCAAGTCGAACGGCGTCAATCGTCGGAGCCGACACGGCGGCAACAATCGGTACCCCGCAGCGCGCGAGCTTGGCGATCATGCGCGACGGAACACGCGATGAGAGGAAGGCGAACGATTGTCCGAAGTCAACGCCGAGCAGCAGCGCTTCTCCGATCACCTTCTCCAGAGCGCACGTCCGGCTGATGTCTTCCACCGACGCCAGAACCTGCGCTCGGTCGGCGATTGCCATCACGTGGGTTCCGCCGGTCTTCCCGAACACCTCGGCTCGTCCGGCGATCTCCTCCGCGGCCTCCAGGAGTCGATCGGCACCGAGCACCAAGTCGCTCATCGTGGGGACCGGAGGCTCAATCTGGACGTGGCGAACAAGGTCGACGCAGAAGACGCTGCCCTGACTGTGTACCCTGTCGACGTCCTCAGGATCCAAGATCAGCCCCTCGGAGAAGAGGTAGCCGATCACCCACTCGCTGAGATCCCCGGGTGAGCACGTCGTCCGCAAGAGCGTCTCGCCCCCAAGCGTGATGGCGACATCCTGCTCGACGACGAGCGTGTCGTCGGCCGACGCAACGTCCCCCGACCGCATCCGCTTGATTGGGACCCGCCCCGTCTTGCCCATGACAGCAATCCTAACCGGAGAGGACACAGAGAGCTTGTGACGTTAGTCGACCTTCTCAAGCCGGCAGGCAGCGACCTTCAGCTCGGGGATCTTGGCCTTCGGATCGAGGGCGTCGTTCGTCAATCGATTCGCCGCCGCCTCGGCGAAGTGGAACGGAATGAAGATCGAGCCCTCTTCGACCCGCTCGGTGGCAAGCGCCGAGGTCACGATCTCGCCGCGTCGGGTGACGACTCGAACCTTCTCCCCTGGCGCGACCCCGATCCGTTCCAGGTCGGCCGGATGGATCTCGGCGTAGGCTTCGCTGACGTAGGCGTTGAGCGCGCCGGACCGCCGGCTCATCGACCCGGTGTGGAAGTGCGGCAGGATCCGGCCCGTCGACAGGACGAACGGGTACTCGTCGTCAGGGAGCTCGGCCGACGGCGTGTACTCGACCACGTGGAATCTCCCGAGTCCGCGACTGAATCTCCCCTCGTGGAGGAAGACCGTCCCGGTGTGGTCGTCGGTCGGGCAGGGCCACTGCAGCCCCCGCTCCGCGAGCCTGTCGTGGCGGATGCCTCCGTAGATCGGGCTGACGCCGGCGATCTCGTCCATGATTGCCGCAGTGTTCGGGTACTGCATCGGATACCCCATCCGGGTCGACAAGTCACACAGGATCCGCCAGTCGGGCCTCGCCTCGCCCGGCGGCTCGACCGCCTTGTTGACGAGGAGAACCCGCCGCTCCGTGTTGGTGAAGGTTCCGTTTGTCTCGGCGAAGGACGCCGCGGGAAGGACGACATCCGCCAGCTGCGCCGTCTCGGTCAGGAAGATGTCCTGCACGACGAGGAAGTCGAGGGCCCCGAGCGCCTCTTCGACATGGTTTAGGTTCGGGTCGGAGATCATCGGATTCTCGCCCATGATCAGCATTCCCTTGACCTTCCCGTCGGCGGCCGCGTGCATCATCTCGACGACAGTCAGTCCAACGTCCGGCGGAAGCGGTCTGCCCCATGCCTCTTCGAATCTGGCCTGCACGGCCATATCGCCGACCTTCTGGTAGCCGGGGCAGACGTTGGGAAGCGCACCGAGGTCGCACGCTCCTTGGACGTTGTTCTGCCCGCGAAGCGGATTGACTCCCGAAGACGCCTTCCCGATGCTCCCGGTCAACATCGCCAGGTTGGCGAGCGAAAGAACATTGTCAGTCCCATGCGTATGCTGGGTGATTCCCATGGCGTACACAATCGCCGCCTTGTCGGCCATGGCGTACATCCGTGCGGCTTCCACAAGCTGCTCGACCGGAACACCGCTGATCTCACCCGCACGCGCCGCAGAGAAGCCCTCCACAATGGCTCGCAGGTCCTCGAACCCCTCCGTCCGCTCGCCGATGAATGCCTTGTCGTGAAGACCCTCGGCGAGAATGACGTTCATCATCCCATTGATCCATGCGACGTCGGTCCCGTTACGCTGTCTCAGCCACAGGCTGGCGTGCTTGACGAGATCGATCCGACGAGGGTCGACGACGATCAGCTTCGCACCGCCATAGCGGACGGCGCGCTTGATCAAGTTCGCGATCACCGGATGCGTCTCGGTCGTGTTCGAGCCGGTGACGAGGATGCAGTCCGCGTATTCGATCTCGGCGATCGAATTCGTCATCGCCCCGGAGCCAAAGGCCGCTGCCAGCCCGGCTACGGTCGAGGCGTGGCACAGCCGGGCGCAGTGATCGACGTTGTTCGTCCCGATGCAGGCGCGCATCAGCTTTTGGAAGAGGTAGTTCTCCTCGTTGGTACAGGTGGCGGAGGAGAGCCCGGCGATCGCGTCGGCGCCGTGCTCGGCCACAATCGTCTTCAAGCGATCCGCGACTACGTCGAGCGCCTCGTCCCACGTCGCGGGAACGAGCTCGCCGCCGCGACGGATCAGCGGCTGTGTGAGGCGATCGTCTTTCTGGATATAGGTATGGCCGAAACGTCCCTTGACACACGTAGAGCCGAAGTTCGGCACTGCGTTCGAGCCGGTCACGTTGACGATCCGTCCGTCGTGAACCCACAGATCCAGCTGACAGCCAACACCGCAGTAGGAGCACGTCGTCTGGACTCGCTCCATCTCCCAGCGCCGCGGCGGACGAGTGTCGTGCTTTTCGCGGATCGCCCCCGTCGGGCAGAGTTGGACGCACTCGCCACAACCGTCGCAGTCGGATGTCGCCCAACCGTGCGATCCGGCGGTGACGACCGCGCTCAATCCGCGATACGCGTAGCTCAGGATCCCCTTTCCTTCGATTTCATCGCACGCTTTGACACAGCGCTCGCAGAGGATGCACTTGCTTGGGTCGTACACGAGGACTGGTGACGACGCGTCTTCTTCCGGGAGTTCCCGTACTGGAGACGGATACCTACGCGCTCGCCTGTCGAGACCGTAGCGGTAGGCGAGGTCTTGGAGTTCACACGCACCAGCCGACTCGCAGACGAGACAATCGCAATTGTGCTCAGCAAGGAGCAGCTCGATCAACGATCGGCGGTCGGCTTCGAGTTCGTCGTCAAACGCGATGAGCTTCATTCCAGCAGCAGCCTGGAGTGTGCAGGCCGTTGTCGTGCCCGCCCGGCCTTCGATCTTCACAAGGCAAAGGCGGCATCCTGCGGTCGGCGTCAGTCGCGGATGGTAGCACAGGCCGGGAATGTCAAATCCGTTCCTTCGCGCCACGGCGAGGACATTCTCCCCCGCGTCAGTGTCGACGCATCGACCATCGATGGCGATCGTAATCCGGTCGGTCATCGTCTCACCACCCGGGCCACGGCGCCGAAAGGACAGGCCTTGAAGCACGCGCCGCATCGGATGCAGAGCGCCTCGTCGATCACGTACGGCGGCTCACCCGGAGTCCCCCGCGCCGCGTCGGTCGGGCAGACCTTCGCGCACTGATCGCAGGCCTTGCATGCCTCCGGATCGATCGTGTACGGCGGCGCAAGCGCCTGGCATACGCCGGACGGGCAAATCCGATCCTCGATGTGCGCCACGTATTCGCCCTTGAAGTAGCGGAGCGTTGACACGACGGGGTTCGGCGCCGTCTGCCCGAGTCCGCAAAGCGAGGTCGACTTCACAAGCTCGGCCAGCTCCTCTAGTCGGTCAAGGTCTTCGAACGTCCCTTCGCCCTCGGTGATCCGAACGAGGATGTCGCGCATCGTCGGGATACCGACGCGACAGGGGACGCACTTCCCGCAGGACTCGCTTGCAGTGAAATCGAGGAAGTAGCGAGCGACGTTGACCATGCACGCCGTGTCGTCCAGAACGATGACACCGCCGGAGCCCATGATCGCCCCGTGCTCTCCGAGCGACTCGTAGTCAATCGGCACGTCAAGAAGCTCCGCAGGCAGGCAGCCTCCGGATGGGCCGCCGATCTGGATCGCCTTGAGCTCTCTTCCTTCCAGCACACCGCCGCCGATGTCGAACACGAGCTGACGAAGCGTCGTACCGATCGGAACCTCGACCAAACCGGTGTTGCGAATCTGCCCGGCGAGGGCGAAGACCTTGGTACCCTTGCTGGACTCCGTGCCAATGGCGCTGTAGGCCTCGGGCCCGTCGCGGAAGATCGTGCGGACGTTGGCGAACGTCTCCACGTTGTTGATCAGAGTCGGTCGGCCGTAGAGGCCCGACTGCGCGGGGAAGGGGGGACGCGAGCGAGGAACTCCTCTGCGCCCTTCAATCGAGGCAAGGAGCGCCGTTTCCTCACCGCAGACGAACGCCCCCGCGCCAATGCGAAGATCGATCTGGAATCCGAAGCCGGTTCCTTGGATATCACGTCCCAGCCAGCCTCGATCACACGCCTGCACCACCGCGGCCTCGAGGCGCTGGATTGCCAGCGGATACTCCGCGCGAACGTAGATGAATCCACGCTCGGCACCGATCGCCCGCGCAGCGATTGTCATCCCTTCGATCACGGCGTGCGGGTCGCCCTCGAGGATGGCTCGATCCATGAATGCTCCGGGATCGCCCTCGTCGGCGTTGCAGACCACGTACTTGGGCTCGCCGGGTGCGTCGGATGTGAATCGCCACTTGCGACCGGTCGGGAAGCCGGCGCCGCCGCGCCCGCGCAAGCCGGACGCCTCCACGGCCTCGATGATCGCTTCGGGCGACATCGCCGTCAGAACA